>QWCI01000326.1_pt1 | contig 19464 bp, 26 predicted proteins | sample 1972541 | NCBI WGS metagenome assembly QWCI01 (sample SAMN09866712, study PRJNA288562) | Human oral metagenome isolate term3_saliva, whole genome shotgun sequencing... | isolation source: mouth | host: Homo sapiens | place: USA: California | reverse complement strand
TTGTTGTTCTTCCCTCCCTTCTTTAATAAAATTATAACAACAGTTCTATTTGCTTCTATTTTCTTGAAAATTATCTATTTATCGTTGCTGTCGCAATCACCTCACTCCCATCAAAACCTTTCCTTTGGTTTATCTAAAAACCAGATTTACAAGAAATCGTAAAACTTGGAAAGAAAAAAAATTATATAATAAACATAACAAATCTATTTGAACACAAAAACAAAGTTGAAGAAAAGTCTAAGTTAGAAAGGAAAATACACAATGTTCGAATTCTCCACCCCGACCACCCTCTCGCCAATCCACGGCGCACTCGTCGAAAATCTTCTCTCTCTAAAATATCGCGAGGTCTACTTTTGGACGGGACAAAACAGAATCCACGTCGATTTCACCTATGAGTACGATCCTGCCGCCAATCTTGGACTCCGAAACATCCTCTCTCTGATCGAGACCACACTCTCAAACTTCAAATCCACCTTTAATTTTTCCTTCTACCTCAACGAAAACTATCCCGGCGAGAAAGACCATCTCACGGTCGTTTCACGTCGTCGTGAAGAAGGTGGAATTTCCATTGACGTTCGCTTCCAAAAATTTGGAAAGCTATTCTGGCATCAGATGTTCCTAGTTCTTGACCCAAGTAATACTGCGACACCTCATTCACTTGTGATTAAAACAAGTAATGATTCGATTCCAGAGACCGCCTATTTTGAGGAGAATAAAATCGTCTCGGCGATCCACGAATTTTTCCGTAAAAACATCCTTAATTAAACAGAAAGGGTATATCAGCAGTTTTTGATAAGATAGTAAAAGATGTTAACAAAAATATCTTTTACTATCTTATCAAAGATGTAGTCTAAAAAAGAAATTCTGCAAATGAATACGGTCACTGAACCAAGTCCTTGAGACTAACAGAAACACTGTTATTCTACTTTGCAGAATCAACTCAATTTTTAGTTGTACTGAATAGTTGTTGCAATCCCTTCTCAGAAGAGAAACGATGATTTCAGTATGATTGTTTCAAACCTCAGCCGTTTGAGTGTAAAATATGCTTAATACTTTTTGGTATATTTTGGGAAACGGTTTTAAACCATGTTTATCTCAAAACTGAATAAACTCTCTCCTCTACATAGCGAAATTGTTAAAACAATTAATAGTTTTTCTTTGTTTGGGTTTGAGTTGACCCAAGGACTGCTGGAATTGAAGGTGTCTTTTGCGGAAGACTTGGATTCTGAACTCGAAGATGAGCTTTTTGCTGTTCTCAATAGGATTGTTATAAACAAAAAACGCGCTTGGACGCTAGACCTCGACCTCCTACCAGTAGAACTCGACATACTTCGTATCTCTTTTTCACGTACCGATCCGCTCGGAACATTTCAGGTAGCATTTTCTCAGATTTTCTACGATGTGGCTGTTGAGTCTCTTGTATTCAATTTTAATCCACGCAAGCCGTCACAACCTCCAGTCCTGTTTAATACAAAGGATGGAATCGTTCTCGCTAGTGGGGAGCGTGAGGTCACGGAAGAAGAAATTATCGCAGAAATCCGAAAGTTTGTATCGGAAAATTTCGGTGAGGCTATCCGAAAAGATGCTCAATGACGAAAATTTTCCTTTGGTCTATCTAAAGATCTTGGATTCAAGAAAGGATGATGTTGATGACACGCGACGATTATGACAATCTTGACCCCATCCATCGCGCATTATTCGACGGAATACGCTCTGTCATTTTCAAATCATTTTCTATTCGTACATGTGCGTTTGAAATGAATTGCAAGTTGAGCGGCGAAACAAAACTGTTGAATGGATGTTTTCAGGCTCTCGAAGATGTTCTTTTAACAACTGACTGTGCATGGAATATCATTTTCCAAATGGAGCTTCCAAATAATAAAGATGGTAAGGAACCCGTGAAGTATGACCTCGGTGTTTCGCTTATTCGTGACTTCAAAGATTTGAAGCGTGCAATCGTTACGATGTCGCTGATAAGCCAAGAGAAATACGCCACACAAGGTTTTTCTTTCTGTCCTAAATGTGAGTCCGAAACGACTATTTTTACGAGGATAAATGAAAATTTGGAAGAAATTCCTTCTACAAAAGAAGATGTTGCAGAGTCGATTCTGTCGTTTATCGCGACGAACGTACCTACTGAGCTGTGTACGATGATGCCGTTATAAATTTTGTTGGCTTTTGGTTGATTTTAGGATGAGATTTCTTTCAAAAGTCAACTTTGTTTTAGAAAGATGATTTGTTTTGAGTAATAAATTCAAACTAACAAAACTCCAAAAATCCTTTGTCGAGGTTATCTGCTCCTTCCCTGCAAAACGTCTAACTATGACAACCACATGGTTTGACCCAACAGCACCTAATTGTGTCGGTGCGCCACATAACGACCTCCTAGAACCCGACGATGAAAGATTCTTTTATTGGTTAACCCTCCCCGCTTGGTTTGAAGACCGCTTCAGGTTTGCCATTAATTTCCGCACCACAAACCCTTATGATGAGTATGAGAAAACTGTTGCGTTTTTCTATACACCAACTATGTTGATTATTGGGGAGAACGGAGAAACTGTTTTCTCTGAAGATTATGTTCTTAAAATCCACGAGATAACGGATGATGATGTCATTTTGAGCCATGAGCTTTCTCTTAAAAATGTGAGACGTGGAAAATCAACACGCATAGCGGCTGAGTGGATTCGGCGGGGCGAAAACAATCAAATTGTCGAGAAAGTTGAGCCTTATGTCGCGAAGTCGTATGCAGAGGTTGTTGAGTCTCTTTGGAAATTTGTGGAAAATTATGTGCCAAAGGAACAGCTTCCCGCTTAATTGGTTGTTTGTCCTTTTTGTGCCATTTTCTCTTCTTGTTCTACTAAAAAGTTATATAATTTAAATTAGCGTTGATTGTTTCTTTAAGGAAAGGTGGTTTTTCAAATGAATGTTGTTCACCAAGAACGCGGCAGGAAGCCACCATCTTTAGGCGTGGGGAGGAATGCCGCCATCAAGCCTTTCTTTTTTTGAATTTTCCAAAGAATTCTAGATAAACTCGTTGAAAAATAATATAATTTTCATGACGAGAGAACTGTTTCAGACATTAGTCAAAGGCACTCGATCTAGCCGAACCGAACAAATTTTCGATAGCGACGTAGGCATGACCTACGCCGTTGGGGAGCCGTCATACCCCCTTAATGTTCCGCTTACGAAGGGAGAATCTTCGTTGATTTACCAACGGGATTCGATTGAACCTCGCGCCGCTCAGAAGCGTACGGCTGGGACAAGCCCCGTCTTTTAGGCGTGTTGTATGTGACAAATGTATTCTCTCGTTAATCTCTTGTGGAGATTTCGACTCCGCCGCCCAACTCCTACCCGCATAAAGGAAACGAGCAAGACGAATATCAACATCTTGCCCTTTTCTTTGGTTTATTTCTGTCTTGAATTGAAAGGAAGAATTAAATTGAATTTCACTTACAAGCACGTTCGTGCAGAAATCCTCTCCGCTCTAGAGAATGTGGAAAACGCCACCATCTACTACCCAGATTATGATGTTGAGCCAGTCAGTATTGTTGGTCGGCTGCAAGGGCTTAAACTCTCTATCCAATCCACCAACTATCATAAAGTGATTCAGCAAGTTCTTGGTCGTGAATACCTGCCTTGGGAAGTTGTGCTTGATATTAAAGCAGGGTGTAGGGTTCGTTCTCTCACAGTTACGCATATTGTTCGTCCTTATCCAGATGATGTTATTGATGAATTTTGTCTTCGTGGAGAGAAAGATGGTGTAAAGGATGCACCTCTCTATCTTTCTGTACATGGACGTGGTAATGTAACGGTTCGAGATTTTGATGTTGAAAATCTTGATGAATGTAATAAACCAAAAGTTGTTAATGGCGAATACATTGAGGATTTAGTGACAACCGAGGATGTGCGCTGTATTATCTACAATGTGTTTATGCGTTATTTGTGGGGAGTTACAGAGGATATTAAAGAGAAAGAAACAGCTTTCGAAAAAACACAAAACCGATATATTGCGGCTGCTGATGTCTAGATTGTGCTAGGTGGTTCGGTTTTAATAGACCAAAGAAAAAGAAGAAGGTTGACGCGTTCCGTCGAGAAGAAAAGTTTTGGTTTGCGCTGATTTTCTTCTTTTTGGTTTATAAAAAGTTATATAATAAAAACATAGACAAGGTTGTTATCCATATAAGAAAGGAAAAATTATGAGCACATACAAAAGTAATCTCCAACAGGCAATGAGCGACAATCTCCTAAGTCTGATTCAGAACGCAGATTCTCGCGAAATCATCTATCCCGTCTTTTCTTTCAAACGTGACACTGAAAAAGACGGAATGGCGGCACTCCGCACAGAACTCCTATGCGAAGGTGACTACGAAAAGATTCTTGCCGTTGTAAATACAGATTGGCTTCCGTTCGAACTTCGCCTCGTTACACTCGTTGGTAAAAACGAGGTCGAGATCAAAATTGTTCGTGAGGCTGAAGCGTATCTCAATAGTGATTACTTCAATGTATTTGTTGTGGTTAATAATATTCCTCAAAAGTTCTTTGAAGTCGCAATGAATGTTGAAACGGGTTTTTATTCTGTGAACCATGAGTACGAGGTCTTCGACGAGGGTGATGACTCTGTTTTCGACGCGGTGAGTGAACTGTTTGCATTGGATGTTCGCCCGCACCTGATTCCTCTCCCTATGCAGGGATCGTTTTACATCAATCTTGACTAATTCTTTGGTTTAGCCTAGAAAGGAAAAACTCCATGAATACTCTCCACTCCTCCATCTACAACCATCTACAAACAGATTAAAAAGGCTCTCACACGCGTCTCCTCTTACACCATCACTTACCCCACCTTCGTTCATGACGAAACGCTTGGTGAGGAGGGCGTGCGCGGCGTGAAGATGGTGCTCGCCACATCTTCCGACCTCAAAGAAGTCCTCTCGGTTGTTAAGAACGACCGCCTCGTTTGGGATTTGAAGCTTTGTTTTAATGATCGTGGAAATCGAAACACGGTTATTGTTTCCCGCGAGGTTTCTCAAGTACCCAACGCTTCTGACTTCTTTGGCGTTCTCTCCTACGAAGATTTTGTTTTTCAAACGGAGCTTTGGTGCTCAATTCTCGATAATGGAAAGATTTCTGTTCGTTTCTTTGATAATGTAAACGAAAAGGTTTTCAACGAGACGGTCAATTTCTCTGATATTGAAAACCGTGTAGAGAAGGCGTTTGAACGAGTTTTGTGGGAGAAGTTAAAATAATCCACCCTGATTCTTTGGAGAAGATGCTCCTTAATTTAATGGAGCGTCTTCTTTTGCGATCTTGTCCTATCCATGTTTGGCGCAATCTTCCCGCACAGCCTCATGATTTTACAAACGCTATATTTGAGATCGGTAAGGACGGGTGTTCTATTATGCGCCGAAAGTTCCTGTCTTCTCTTTTGAATTATGTGCGTGGAGAACGCAAACACATCCATGATCGGTTTCTTCCTTTTGAGCCATTCAACACCTGCCTTGCGTACCTCGACCGAGTGATCTCTATCCGTCGATTTGTTCCGAATGGTGGGAAAGAGCGGATTGAATTAGAGGTTGGTCTTTCTGACCCAAACGATAAGTCTGGACGAATCGTCAAACAAGCAAATCTCACTTTGTTTTGCGGTTGCGATGATGTGTGGAATATTTTGGAAAATCAACTCTATCTTGTTGGTGCAGGACAATATAATTCTGATGTTCCGCAAGGTGCTTGTGTGGATTGTGTAATGGATGCCGAGGATGCGTTTGGGAAATTTTGTGATTTGTATGTAGATGATGTTGTGGATGATAGGGTGGATAGACCAAAAGAAAGGAGACTTAGAGATGTCTAGTTCGGTTTCTGTAATTGGTTTTGAGATCCCTTTGGAAACAGTTATTGGTGCTGTTTTTGTTCAATCGTTGGAGAAAGGTATTTCGTTTGTTCCGTTCTCAATAATTGAGGAATATGCACGGCGGGTAGAGTCGATAAGTCAAAGGAAGCTGTTCGTCTGGTTCTCCCGAGACCGTATGCGCTCGGCTGTCGATGAACTCGGAGAGATGTTTGATTAAATCCCCGCGCACACCCGTGACTTCAGTTGTGGGGTAGCGGGCAAAAAATGGAAGTTTCTCGAAAATTGGTATATTTTCGATAGAGAAAATATTATAATAACCATGAAGTTTTGAGATAAAAGGAGGTGTATAGACCAAATGGAAAAAGGGTATGTGTACCGCGCCTACCCGAACGCAAAGAAACGTGAGTTGATCAAAAAGACGTTCGGGTGTAAACGATTTGTTTACAATTATTTCCTTCGACTCCGAATTGACACATACGAGAAAACGAAGAAAACACTCAGTTACAACGCGTGTAGTAAACGGTTGACTGACCTTAAACGCGAACTTCCGTTCCTCCTCGAACCCGACAAATGTGCGTTACAGAACGCCCTCCGTGACCTTGACAAGGCCTACGAAAACTTCTTTGGAACGGTCAACTCGCCGCGCAAGAGGAAATTTGGCTATCCACGCTTCAAGTCGAAACGCGACAATTATCAGAGTTATCGCACGAACTTCACGAACAACAACATTGCGTTCGAGGGAACGCATATCAAGCTCCCGAAACTTGGACGAGTTCGGATTCGCGGTGGGAAGACCCTCGTTCCAGAGGGCAGAATTCTCAGTGCGACCGTGCGTATCGAACCCGATGGGCGGTACTACATTTCGATCTGCGCGACCGACGTTCCTGCGCCTGTCCTCGAACACTCCGAAGACCCCGTAGGCATCGACCTTGGCATCAAAGACCTCGCGATCCTCTCCGATGGCACACAGTTTGACGCGCTCAAGCCGCTGAACGCCTCCTTAAAACGCCTGAAATTTCTGCAACGCTCGTTTGACCGAAAATCAAAGTCGAGTGCGCGTCGCGAGAAAACTCGGGTCAAGGTGGCACGGATGTACGCAAAAATTGCTGCACAACGCGAGGACTACCTTCATAAATTAACGAATTTTGTCACAAAAAAGTATGGTGTCATCTTCATCGAAGACCTCAACGTGAGCGGGATGATGAAGAATCACAAGTTGGCGCGTCACATCGCGGATTCCTCTTGGAGTGAACTTCGGCGACAGCTCGAATACAAGTCTCTCTGGCGCGGACGCGTTCTCCTTACAGTGGACAGGTTCTACGCCTCCTCCCAGATGTGCGGAAATTGTGGTTTCAAAAACCCTGCCGTCAAGGATCTCGGCGTGCGCGAGTGGGTCTGCCCCGAATGTGGACATCATCACGACCGTGACTTGAACGCGGCACAAAACATCCTTTGCGAAGGGCTTCGGCTCCTCGCAGAACTCGATGAAAAGTTTCGCGACAAATCCGCCTAATCCTTTGGCTTATCAACGAACTTTTCGTCTTACCGAACCGTTGGGACAACGGGGATAGCTCGGTAATTTTTCGCAACCTCTAGGCACTGGATCAATGTCTCATTTGCAGCGAGAAAGTGTCTAAGTTGCGAACGACCCGAGAATCCCGCGATGAGAGTCGTGGGTAGTTCAAATTGTTGAGGTGGATGGTGTACGTGGCATCATGTGCCTCGGAGATATTGACCTTGAAAAACTGAGAGAGCGTTCGCTTGGGTGGCTTCCGATAGGTGTTTTGATAGCGTTTTCAGAGACGAAGGTGGATTTTGGTGTAAGTAAAGCGGGAGACTGATCGTTTTCCGCTTTTTGTGTAGTTAAAAAGTTATATAATAACTATATCAAGGTTTTGTTTTTAAAAGGAAAGAGGAAAAATTATGCGATCTGCTCAGACAATAAAAACGAACATCCACTCCGCTGTCACAGATGTCGCGCTTCGTCGGCATCCATCGCGAATCTACTGCAATCATGTTCTTCATGATAAAGAGGTTAAGACGGTTCTCAACCGTGTTTCTATCGGTCGAGAAGATGATCCGAATTTGGAGATTGTTCGTCGCATTCTAGCTTCATCGAAGGATTATTTTTTCACGGCGTACTACGACGATGATGAATCTGCGCTCGAAATCAACGCCTATACAGAGAAAGGTGTCGCTCCTGCGCTTACTCTGCTCGGCGCGGATGCTATGTGCTACGACCTGACTTCTCGTCGAGTTAGCGAGATCCGTGATCTTTCTATCGTTATTGGAAAGAATGGGGATTATGCTATCTGGAATGACAAAGAAAATATGTGGTCATTCTATACTGGTGACATGGCGGTTGGTGGCGATAAGGCTGTTGAGGCGTTGGAGGTGTTTTGGGTGGAGTGTGTCGCAAAAACACATTGTTAAAAACCAGAAAGGAAAAGAAAATGACATTGAAAGATTTACTTAAAAACAAAGAATATGAGTTCCTCAACCGCGTCCCAAACCTCGCATATCTCTCCGTCGCAGGTTCTCGGGCGTACGGTACAAACACCCCTGACTCCGACACGGATGTGCGCGGTTTCTTCATGGACGGTCTCAACGACATGCTCGGTATGACTGGTGGAAAGGAGCAGTATGAGGACAAGGCGACTGATACGGTTGTTTACTCGTTCCGTAAGTTCGTCAAACTTGTTGCCGACTGCAACCCCAATGTTGTGGAACTCCTTGGGACGAAGCCTGAGCATCATGTTCTGACTTCTAAGGTGTTTGAGAATGTGGTTGCAAACAAGCACCTTTTCCTCTCCAAGCGAGCATTTTACTCCTTCTCTGGCTATGCGGTCTCCCAGCTTCGCCGCCTCGAAAATGGTCTTTCGTTCCGCGACGGTAAGGTGGAGGACGTTGAGAAGCACCTCGTTGAGTCTCTGAACATGGAAGTTATGGCTAAAGACGATATGTTTATGGCGACCCCTGATCTTGGAAACTATATGGAGTTTTCTCTCAGCGACGAGGAAGATGAGCGTGAGGATTCGTTGAGAGAGGTGCTTGTGTCGTGCAAGTACGACTCGGTGACGCTGAGAGATTTCTTAAACGCGATCCACGATGTCGAAAACACTGTTAAAAATTATGGGAGACTCAATAAGCGTAACAACAAGAAAGATGACGCTCACCTCTACAAGCACGCGATGCACCTCCTGCGCCTGTACTACATGGGGATGGATTTACTTAAGTATGGTGAAGTCAACACCTATCGAGAGAAAGAGCACGACCTACTGATGTCTGTGCGAAATGGTGAGATGTCCTTTGAACGGGTATTTGCGCACCAGCGGTCGTTGGAGAAGGATATGCAAGCCGCTTATGAGCGCTCTAAGCTCCCTGAACGGGTGGATAAGGATGCCGTTAATGCGTTTGTCGTGGAACAGTTTAGAGAGTTCTACGGTTTGAGTTAAGGTGGTTGTGAATGAGCCAAAGGGAAAATTGATGACTGAGAGCAAGGTTGCGTTGGAGCAGGAATGTCTCGTCGTAACCTTTTTCTTTGGTTTATCAGAAAATCCAGAAGAAGGAGACAGGAAAGTTATATAATCAACATATCAAATAGAATGTTGTAGAGTTGTTTGAAAGGATGTTTGAACATGGAAAAGACAATTGAATCCCGTTTGGCAACAGACATCATGGATGCGGTCAATACAATCGGTTTTAAGCCGTCGAAATTTGCTGAGGCGATGTGTTGTCAGCACCGCACACTTCAACAGTCTGCGTTTCGAGCGTTCTTGGCGTGGACACGAGAGTTAGCTGCGATGGAAAACTATGATGCAAGGAATGAGGCGTCTGTATTGCTGGCGCGTGAGCTGGTGAAGACGATGGATGAGGTCGGTGATGCGTTGCCGATGGTGTGATGCGACGAAAGTGGACAGGAGTGTCATTTATGGACAAACCTTGTCCACTTTTTAAAAGATTGTTGGTTAAGAAAGGTTGATTTGAATGGAAAAGAATGTTTATTTGTTTGATGAACTTCCTGTTGAGATGCAGGATAAAGCCCTCAAAAGGATATTTGGGAGTTCTTACTATGAGGGTATGGTTGAGAGTGGAGTGGATGATGCTTGTCAAGAACTCATAGAGCGGCTTTGTCCCAATAGCGGGCATCTGATAGATTGGGACTTTAATTTTCTCGGGAGAGGTGGCGAACCTGCGAATAGCGTTGTCGTTAAAGAGTTCTCGTTGCGAGCTGATTCTCCCGAACAAGTACGGGCTCTGCTAATGGATGTTTTTGTTAAAGATTATCGTCATTCCCTCCCTAACAACATTTTTGAGTCGGTTGTTCTTTTTGTTTCGTTAAATGACCCTGTGAAAATACAAGTCGACTCTATTGCAAGTTATAATCTTGTTTGTTTTGTTTCCGAAGGTGTGCGTAGATGGTTTTATGGGGTCTACGCTGAGTTGAATGAAGCTATACAAACAACTATTGAAAGCTACCATAGTCTTGACTATGTGCGGGACCATATTATTGGTGTAGGGATTGAGTTTGATTCCGATGGTTACGATATTGGCGGGAGGATGGAAAGAGATTAAGATTAGTTAATTTTTTTCGACCTAGTATCTTTCTAGGTCGTTTTTCTTTTTTAAAGAAAAACATTTTCTAATATGTGCTACACTCTTTGTAAATAATGTTTTGTTGATAAGCCAAGAGAAAGGTTCGGTGAGGCAGTTGATTGTCTAGCAAGGTCGAATACGTCGCTTGGTTGGGTGACGTGAATTTGACCAAAAGAAGGTTGTTTGGCGCGGACGACCGAAATTTTACAACCGCGACACAAATGACGGTGAGATAAGCCAAAAGAAAGTTCGAGTGTGAACCTCAAGTGATCATAAAATCGACTCGTTTTCTCTCGGAGAGGACGGACGTAAGGATGCGTGAGTGGGAACGGATTCCCAAAAATAACGTCGATTTTGTGGTCTGAGTGGAGGGGAAGGCACTCGAAGCGGGCGAATCTTACTATGTGTTGCCATCGCACCCTTCGTGGGTGCGCGGATTGAAATAAACACCAATGTCTTGAACTCCTCGTAAACCTCATCGCACCTCTCGTAGGTGCGCGGATTGAAACAAACGACACACCCACTTAGAAATAAAACTATGAGGATGTGTCGTTTTTCTCTTTTGGTCTATTAAAAAGTTATATAATGAATACATCAAGAGTTGTTGAAGGAAAACCATCCAGAAAGGATTGAAAGAAAATGACAAAACTTCACGCCGCTATCCACTCGTTCCTCTCATCGTTGACGATCAGTAAATATATTTATGATCACCGCCTTCCGCACCAGATCGATTATGAATGTGGCGTTCTTGCAGATGAGGCTCTTCGTGGAGAAACGCTCAATGGTACACCTTCTCTCGTTTCGTTCCTTCGAGTAATTGAGGAAGAACGTTTTTCTTGGCGTATCGGTTTCAAGACAACGAAAGGAATTATTCGAGTACAATACAGCGTCTTCGACCACGGATTCCGTGTTGACATCTCCCCCAATGTTAAATCACCCAGCCTTGAGATTATTGAACTCACCCCCATCGCAGGTTCGGAAGAAATCGAGGTTCGGACAGAAGGATTCCTTATCGGAGACGACTTAAATGTTGTCAAAGAAGATAAAGCTATTAAATTGTTTCGGCGATTCTGTTTTGTTGCGCTCGCTTGAAATGAGAAAACACTATGAACATTATCCAGAAAACCCTTGGCACACTCGCCAGAACCAACGGTGTAACCCACATCTACGGTTGGCACGGAACACCTGATAATAAGGCCCACAAGCCCTTCTATGATGGAGACATCAACGGCACGCTCCAAAACCACCAAGTCTACAAGACTATCTCCGAGGTTGTTGCCGATGAGGAAAATGCGTGGAGTGTCACGTCGGTCTACCCGAATTTTGTTCAGATCGTCGAACACTATCCTTCTGCTCAAACTAAGCCATATCCCTCTTACTCTGTACGAGTTGACCGTTCCACCACAGAGATGGTTGATGTGAGTGATGTACTGTTACACGTTAGAGGGAAACGGGTGGAAGTTATCTTTGCTCTCAACGGGTGCATTATCTCGAAGGAGGATATGGGGCTTGTTGAGGCTGACGGTTTTCTTCGCGCTTGTGTTCGGTGCGCGAGCGTCACATTGGTGGCTTAACAGAAGGGGCGATAGATCAAAGGAACTGGTTAGGCGGAAGAAAGAAAACTGTTGTTGGAGTCGTTTTTTTGTGTGCGTGATTCCAAAAAAGTTATATAATAAATCTATCAAAGGTTGTTGAAAAGAAAGGAAGAAACAAATGATTATTAAGGAAATCCATGAGTCCATCGCCGCACAGAATGTTGACGGATTTGGTGAAGTTAAGTTTGACTACGGAACGATGAGGCGTGTAATGAACGACATTCTCTATGAGTCGGCTGAATATGCGCGTGAGAATGTTGGAAATCTGTTGTTTCACGGAAATGGACATTCTGACCGCATGGTTAAGTTTATTTACGACCGTCACGCCCGCCACCTTGACCTTATCTTCGTTATCAATGGCGCACTTATTCAGCGTGGCGACCGCCATCATATTATTGACGAAAGCGACTTCCGCACTTTCCAGAGGTTGCACGTTGATGACCGTTGGGGCGCATTCATCTACAAGGTGATTGAATTGATGGAGCGGGCTGTCGTTGAGGCGATGCTTGACGGTTATCTGACAGAGGAAGATTTCTTTGAACCGCCCGTCAAGTACGACTTTGCGTCCAAAAACGAAAGCATCCTCGGTACGCTTCGCACCCTCTGCGCCGTTTCAAATAGTCTGAAAGATGTGATGGAGAACGGTGGGGGAAATAAGCGGAACATGGAGATTTGGATGAACGAGGTTGTCGCGTCTGTGGAGGCTCTGAAGGAGCACACGGATAGAGGATATTAAGCTGATAAACCAAGGGAAACGAACGGATGGCGGGAGGTGTCGATGGAAAAAAAACCACCCTACCGCCATTTTCTTCATTTGGTCTATCTGAAAAGTTGTATAATAAATATACAAGATGAGTTGTTGAACAATCAGAAAGGAAAATCAAAATGATTATTGAAAGTATTCGCACTGTCCTCGATACACAGAACACAAAAGGTATTTCCACTGGCGACATCATGAATATGCTTGTTGACTCGCCTGTCTCGGAACGCAGTTTTGAATGTGGCACAATTACTTTTTATGGGGACAACCACAACCCCACCGTCGCCCGTCTCGTAAAAAACGACAAAGACAATGTTGTTGAAGTTCATATTGTCCATAACGGAAAGCTTCTGACGAGTGAGAACGACCCGTATCACTTGTTCTCAGCACAGCTTGAATCCCTGCGGAGTTGTCGTCCAGTAGAACTGAGGGATGCTCTGGTCGAATATGTCAAGGACATCGTTGAGCGAGCAATCATCGAGGCGATTCTGGATGGTATCCTGACCGAGGTGGAGTTCCACAGTTATGCTCCGCGCTACCAGTTGCACAACAATCGTGGAGAGACAGAACACTTCCTTTGTGTCGCTCTGGATGCTGCTAAGGTACTTTTGGACGATTATTCGGTTCGACATACAGATCGGCTGGATTGTGATACAGAGGAAGCGTTTGATCGCTTATTTGAAGCGATTAGTGGAATCAAGAAAAACATCATCGTTTCGCCTGAAAAGTGATTTAGAGCGATATTCGGTGTACTCGCTTGTATGGCGGGTGCGTCGTTTTTGTGTGGATAGGTCAAGGGAAAAGTGTGGCTGAGATTGTGTGGATTATGTAGTCGGAAAAGTCGCTTGTCAAGTAGTCGGTTCTGTCGGATGTGTCGTCTAAGTCGGAAATCTAAGTCGGATTAGTCTCTTTTGTCGGAAAGGCTTGGACGAATAGACCAAAGGGCACATCTCAGACAACATTTCTTTTCAAAAAAGCCTTCCCTTGCTGAAAACACGCTCATCCTTCCAATAAAAGTTATATAATAAATACATCAAGAGTTGTTGAAAAGAAAGGAAGAAAAATCATGGAAACAAAAGAGTGCTATGTTGACCTCCACCCCGTCGCAAAAGATCGTGTTATAGCGCATACAAAGGCAAACCTCACCTATCTCGCCCATACAATCGAAACGGCGCGGGAAAGCGCGGAGAGAACGCTCTACAATGAGTTTGGACTTACAAGGAAGGACGTTGAGGTTCACATTGGTTGGGAAGGTGATCTTGATAAGGACGGTCGCCCGTTCGGCGCGGTTGTTAGTATGGATTTAGGAATCTACAATAAGAAGGCTACGCAGAAGTTCATCAGGAAAATTCACAAACTCTCCACCTACCCGATTCGTGATGGTGTTCTTGAAACACTCACAGAAATCAACGCAGTTTGTGTCAACGGCAGAGTTTTCAGCGATGTTGACATGGACACAAAAATCGGAAACGAGGATGCTTTTGAGGCTAGTATGTGGGCTCGTGACGCACTCTACGCTCTCTGTTCCAAGATTCGGCTCTACGCTCTCCAATTTCTCGCGGAGGCATACTGGGATATTACGGTCGAATCTTATCTGGTTGGGAAGAATGACATCTATTGGTCGAACGGGCAAAACATCGACTGAGGAAAAATGGCGCACTCAAATTGGGTGTGCTTTTCCTTTGGTCTATCGAAAACACTCAACACGAAGCACAATAAAGTTATATAATGAATACACAAAGTTAGTTAATGACATCAGAAAGGAAATCAACATGACAGAAATCAAACGCATCTCCAACCCAATCAAGTTCGGCGCACTCTCTCCAACGGTTCAGCAAAAGGTCGTTGAGTCGTTTCGGAGTGGACAGAACAAGAATATCTATCACAGGTATGTCTATCCCGATCTTGTTCACCGTCTTAACGAGAGTTTCCCCGTTGCTGATTGTGGTGTCGATTTCTCACTCCGCCTCGGCACAAGGGATGAAACGGTTGATCGTTACGCACCTGATGGAACGCCCAATTATTGCATCGAGAAAATGGTTGTCTCTGCTCATACTCCCAACTCTGTGTGGGATCTCCTAAAGGAACTCGATTTGGATGTTGTCTATGACTACCTTGATGTGACGAGCATTGTTGGTGTTGTTGGTCAGGATTACAACTGCGAAATGGTCGCTGTCATTGCTCTTGGTGGTGACGAGATTGAGGTCGGGCGAATTGAGACAGATATTTTCGTTGAGTTGCAGAAATTTGTGCGCTCATTGGATGTGGTTTTATCCGAGATGGTTGACGAATACTACACGGATGGTGCGATCATGTCGTGGATTGAGGACGGACTGGTGTATTTGTTCGATGCAGAGGGTTCTCTTGTCTATGATCTTCCTGCGCGAGATGAGTGAGTCCTTCGAGGATTGACCAAAGGGAAAATGTTGAGTGATCGGAGCGTAACGGCAGAAACAAAACCTGTCGTCAGCTCCAATTTTCTCTTTGGCTCATCTAAAAAGTTATATAATAAATATACAAGATGAGTTGAACAAAGAACATCTCCCACACAGAAAGGAAGGAACAACATGGAACTCTATAATTACAATGAACTTGGCATGGTGTCGCGCCAGAAGGTCATGTCCGCCACAAAGCGCAACACCAACTACCTCGCCTACGCCATCGAAAAGACCCGCGAATACTGTGAGCGACAGCTCTGCAAGATGGGAATGCCCCGCAATAGCACGAACGCCTATGTGACGTGGCGCAACATGACAACTCTCGCAGATGGTCGGGTGTCGCACGACATCTTCATTGACTTTCGTATTATTACGATTGGAAATAAGACAGTGGCGCGGAAGGTGTGGACGCACTTGTTCCCGATGAGGAAAAGATTCCCAATGACACTCGTGACCTGATGGGTATGTAAGCATATTCTCATAATAGTACAAGACAGTGTTATAAATATACTGTTTTGTACTATTTTTATGTTGACGAGATAGAAGTGATCTGATATAATAAGAGAAGATGCTAAATGAGGTGTTACCCCATGTATAAAAGAAGTGACTTTACAAAACCTGCTTATAAGACAGCAGAGATAATGGAGATACTGAATATCAGTTACTCCACAATTAAGAATTATGATAAGCAAGGCAAACTACTTATCAGAAGAACAGAAACAGGCAGACGAGTCGTGTTAAGGGAAGATTTGCTTAACTACCTAGACTCCCTAGAAATTCTTGTTCATGATGATGAAACTATCAAGCATGATGTAATTTATGCAAGAGTTTCTTCCAATGAACAGAAAACTAAGGGAGATTTGGACAGACAGGCAATGTTTCTTATGGAAAACTGTCGCGACCTACAGAAACCTATTATTCTAAAGGAAGTCGGTAGTGGTCTGAATGATAAACGCGAAAAAATACAGGAACTTATACACATGGTCGAGAATAATGAGGTCAACCGAGTATTCGTTACCTGTCGTGACCGCTTAACAAGATTTGGATTTTATTACCTAGAATCCATGTTTAAGGCTCATGGTGTGGAGATTATTGTTGTGAAGGATAAGGATAAAGAGAAATCAGTTCAAGAGGAAATTACAAGATTTCTAAAAGGCCACAAGGACAAATCTCTTTCTACGAAAGAGATTTTGGAACTTATCAAAAAGGACGGTACAGAGAATGATTGTTTCTAAGGCTTTTACAATCGAAACACGTCTCAACCTAAGAGATAATGCCGAGATAATTGAATACGCCAAGGAATACAGCGTTCTTTATGGGAAGATGATTCGTTTTACATGGCACAGGATCAAAGATGGCGGTCAACTCCCTATGAAGAAATCCGATTTTAATACGCTTTTGCAGAAAACTTTTGGCGTAAACAAGCGTGTTGCAAATTCCGTAATTTATGAAGTTATTGGGATTTACAAGGCTCTGTATCAGCTAAAGTGGGTCGAGTTCTTTCAGCTAAAGGCAAAGATTTCCAAGAAGTATAAGAAATATGAAAAACTTCAACAGAAAATTTATGTGCTGAAGGAAAAGGCGAAATCGAATTCTTTATCAGCAGGTCAGTTATCTTATTACCGCAAGCTAAAAGCAGATCTGTTTCATACAAAACAAAAAATCAATCGCATGAACAGATCTTTGAAGAACCGTCTTGCGGTACTGAATAGTCGTAAGTTAGAGATTTGCTTCGGATCAAAGAAACTATTCCTTGCCCAATACCACTTAGCCGAAAACCACATGACAAGCCATAAGATTTGGTATGAAGCGTTTTGTAAACGCAGGGATAATCGAGCCTTGTATATTGGCTCAAAAGACGAACAACGAGGGAATCAGTTGGTTCAGCTTGTTCCTATGGTTAATGTTGGCAAAGGTAATTCTTATGCCATACAGATTCGTAAGAATACCAAGGAAAGAGAATATGTGCGAGGAGTTTGCAACTTTAAGTACATGGGTGGTCAGTTGGCAAAGCTGATTATTGATAAAACTCATGGAATCACTTATCGCATTAAATTTCGTGGAAAGAAGTGTTACCTGCAAGCGATGATAACGATAGACCGAAATTCCAATGACGGTGTAACCAGAAGCACTTACGGAACTATCGGTTTGGACTATAACGATGGCTTTATCGAAATGGCTGAAACGAACAAAACAGGTAATCTTGTGAAGCTGAAACATATTGATTTGAAATATCATGGAACGGGTACAAAAGCAGAAAGTGAGATTCGTCAGGTGGTTTCAGATATTGTCAACTATGCCATTTCCGTTGGCAAAGATATTGTTATCGAAGATTTGGACTTTAAGAAAACTAAGGCGGAAACGGAGGAAGCCAAATCAGATAAAGGAAAAGCGTATAATAAAATGATTCATCTGTTTGATTATTCGAGGTGCAAATCAACATTCGAAAATTGTTGTTACCTACGAAATGTCGGTCTTATCAAGGTCAACCCTGCTTACACGAGTAAGATTGCAGGTCAAAAATATTGTGCCCAAAGAAAATTGGTTGTCCATCAAGGAGCAAGTTTTGTGATTGCTCGTAAAGGTCAAGGTTTTGTTGATGAGTACGTTAGCCCAAAGAAAGAGGAAACTGCTTAATTAGGAAACAAAAAAATCCAATCAGGAGACTGTCTGTTCCAAGAGATTCAGGCACTCCTACCTGATTGGATTCTGATAAGGCAACGGATTTCCCAAGCTGTTGTATCACCTTGCTTGCAAGAGAAACGGTGCAAGAAATTCGTAGATAGAGGTGCTCCGTAACACCTAAAATCGTGACAGAATTTCGCCTAACCTGTTTTGTACGATTTTATTTTGCGGTGATTTTGATCTCTCCTATGCCATGACGGAGATTCTGTTTAAGTGTGGCGGTGAGTGGAAATTGGACGACGAGGATGTTGAGGACGTTATCCACTGGATGACCGATCCTGCGCAGAAGATGTTTTCGGATGTGGTGTTTCGAGGACGTGAGTATTTAGGAAAGATGTTCTATGATAGTGAGGTTGACTCCTATCTTTCAGAGCGGAATCCGATGTGCTTCGTTTTGCCCGAGTTGGACGGATTTTGCGGGATTTGCAAAAACTGAGTTGAACAATTGCGGCGGCATTGGAAAGTCGCCGTTTTTGTTTTTCTAAGTGTTGGTTTGTTGTATAGTTGTTGTAGAGATTTGTTTTCTTGGTTTTGAATGGAGGATGTTTTTTATGGAAAATTTTGTTTCGTTTTCGGGACTCTCTCCCGAGGTTCAACGTCGTGTTCTTGACAGTATCAAGGCGGGTAGTTTCTACTACCGCCGTTCGCGTGACATGGTGCGTGAGAAGGTGTTCGAGAACGCCCCGCTTTCTCGTCGGTTGTTTGACTTTGCATTTTCCGAACCTGAGTTTTCCGATGTGGTGCCGAAAGTCCACATCCGCCATCTCAAGGGTGGTGCAACATCTCGAAGCGACTACCGCGAGATTTATGATCTCGTCGGCGGTGACTGGCGTAAGAGTCTTGATGTGCGTGGAATTGAGTTTGAGTTCCGCGAGAATGGGCGCGTTGAGGTTTCTGTTCGTTGTAGTAACGATGCAAAAGAAATCGAAAAACAGGTTTTTGAGGTTTTTGAGAAGTTTATTGATGATCTCAACAATGAGTTCCTACCGAAGTGGTTTGAGGAGTTGTACTCTGACCAATGTGTTGTTGACTACTTCAACGAGTTCGACACTGTTTTTCTTGAAAACGGAGCGATCGTAGGTTAATAACAATGACGGCGACATTGATTTGTTGCCGTTTTTTGTTGTTTTTGTGCTCGTTTTTAATCTATCTGCCGGACTCAAAATCTCCTCTATGTTTTGCGAAAAGTTATATAATAAATCTATCAAAAGCACATAGAACTTGTAAAAAGAAAGGAAAAATCTTATGTCTACAAAGTCCTCTCTCCCGCGCCGCGTTAAGAAACTCTACCATGCCTCCTATGGGGCATATAAAAATTCCATCCTTTCGGAAGGTCTGAAAACTGGAAGAAATCCGAATTGGAACGGCATGGATTGTTGTGGCGTTATCTACCTCGCCGATGATATTGACGTGGCGGGTTCGTTTGCTGAGTGCGCCGATCTCGTTAATGATTGCGACAGCAACGATAAATAGATAATTTTCAAGAAAATAGAAGCAAATAGAACTGTTGTTATAATTTTATTAAAGAAGGGAGGGAAGAACAAC
>QWCI01000370.1_pt1 | contig 19549 bp, 16 predicted proteins | sample 1972541 | NCBI WGS metagenome assembly QWCI01 (sample SAMN09866712, study PRJNA288562) | Human oral metagenome isolate term3_saliva, whole genome shotgun sequencing... | isolation source: mouth | host: Homo sapiens | place: USA: California | reverse complement strand
CATGGATTTGAACACCGACCCGAACCTGATCCGCCACTACTACACACCACCCCAAGGCTGGCGCTCCATGCTCGATGGCCCCTACCCCCACGAAGACCGCGACATCACCCTGACCACCACGTGGAGTGGCACAGCCACCAACCCCTTCACCGGGGAAACCCAAACCATCAACGGCCTCGTCACCACCACAGAAACAACCGGCAAATTCCCCCTGTCCCACCTGGTCATCAACAACACCGACACCTGGGAAGAAAAACAAGGCCACTAGTCACAGGTAGATCCAGACTGCGCTCTCTACATGAGGTGGGTTGTGGCGTGGTGGTCCGGCGCGTCGTCAAGTCAGTTGGGAGGGGCTGCGAATCGCTCCCTCACGCGTTGGCAGTACCCTTCGCCGATCTCTGTCAATGCTTTGATCGTTCGATAAATTTCAGAGTTCTGTTCCGTCGACATATTGTGGCCGCGTCCATAGTAATTCTCAAGGTTCTTGTTCAGGCGAGCATTGAGCTTCCGCACCTCATGCACTGAGTGTTCCAGCATTCCTTCGCTATTTACTAGACGCAGATAAGTGTAGAGAAGGGTGGAATAGTTGTGTACGATGAGTTTTTTGTAGCTCTTTCCCAGTGAACTCTTCCTAACAGATTTGGAAGTGGGGTTGCGTCCGCATAGCCACATGCCTTGACGAAGAACTTGATTGTCGAAAGGGGTCTCCTGATCTGTACCTGCCGCGTGTATGGGAGCGGGAATGTGTACCTTCGATAGTAAGCAAGAACCGTGAGACACGGCATTGCGCAGCTTTCGCACAATGAATAGGAGATGTTCGAGAGGTGCTTCCTGTCCCTTGATGTGACAGTATGACGAGTATAGGCGTGCCTGGGAAGCGAACGTTCCGAGTTCCCACCAATGCCATAGGGAGCGATCAGTTCCGCAGTGCTGCAATAGATCCTCAACGTATGGATTGGAGAGAGCTGGCATCTGTTCTGCGTGCCAACTCACCCCTGATTCTCGAAGGATTCGATCTGCCATGCCCGGATCGTTTTCCTCCATGAGTTGGGCGTTGAGCCATACTTTCAGCGCGTGTTCGATGGCCAGACAGTGGTCGAGGCACAGACGGCTCAATGCGATGTCCATTCGCGATAGTTCGACGAGATGTGCGAAGTCGCAGGAGAACTTTCCGTCATCGCCGCAGTTATGTCTGTAGGACTTGAGCTTGTAGTAGTACGTGTTCTCTCGAAGGAACGTCCGTGCATCATCCTCCGACATGATGCTGAATGTGATACCGGATTCTCGGAGATGGTTTATCTGCTCATCTAATCCGTAATGGCGCATGCGTTCATCACCTTCGAAGTTGCGCAGTAATAAAAAGGAGGGAATGCGACCAGAATGATCGATCCCCTCCCGACCCGGCCCGGCGAACCAGGCTAAGCCTACGTTGTGCGTCGATAGTAACACTCAGGCCCCGGTGTCTGTCAAGGCAAGGCGGTACGTGTACACGGATTGATGCTGGGTGTGTGGTGCTGCGCGCAATGGGTCCTACGCCACCACCATGGCCGCCGTGCCCGCGCACATGAGGGTGAGACCCGCCAGGTATCGCCCCGTGAAACGCTCGTGAAACACGATTGCCGAGAAGGTAACGGTGACGAGAATCGACAGCTTGTCGATGGGCACGACGACCGATGCGGGCCCGTCTTTTAGCGCGTGGTAGTACGCCAGCCACGACGCGCATGTCGCGGCACCCGACGCGACGATAAAGGCCAGCTCGCGCGCGGGGATCGACCGCACCTCGCGTGCTCGCCCCTGCCAGACCACGATCACCCACGCCATGGCCAGCACCACGAGCGTGCGCACCGCAGTTCCCAGTGTCGGATCGACCCCGGAGATACCGACCTTGCCCAAGATCGACGTCAACGCGGCGAACAGTGCGGACGCGAGCGCGTACGTGAGCCAACTTCCGCCCCGGCGCAGGGCGAGCGGCAGCCCAGAAAGGTCGTCGGGGTCGACCATGAGCAGGGTCCCCGCCGTGATCACAACGATCCCGACAACACCCCAGGCATTCACAGGCTCGCTCAGCAGGATCAAGGCCAGGAGGATCGCCAGGACCGTCGACAGCTTGTCGATGGGGGCCACGCGGGATACTTCGCCCCGCGCGAGGGCCGCGAAGTAGCACAGCCACGAGGCTCCGGTCGCCAGGCCCGACAGGATGAGAAACAGGAGCGACCGCCCGTCGATGGTGCCGAGGGATGACGCCGATCCGACCAGGGCGGCCATGCCCCACGCTCCTGCCGCGACGACGAGCGTTCGCAGAGCCGTCGCCACTGTGGAACTCGTCGTCGCCACCCCAGCTTTCGCGAGGACCGACGTCAGCCCCGCGAACAGGGCGGACAAGCAGGCGGCGAGTAACCACATGAGACTAGAGTAGGCCCGTTCCTGATGTTCTTGCACCCGAGCAAAATGATGGTGTGTCATGGGCGTCAGATCGCGAAAAAAGTAGGTTATAGTTGTTGACTATTCGCCTCTGTGTTGAGGCAACAACGCTATGTAAAGGAACAAGATGAGCGAAAACATCGACGAGCTTGGGGTCAACGGTGAATTCGAAGAAGACGGCCGGGAGATCGTGCTCGACACGAGCGGTGAAGTGGAACTCACGGACGAAGTAACCGAGGGTGTCGATGAGCTGCGCGAAACGATCGCCCAGCAGGACTCGGAGGCCGAAAAGTACGCGATTGAATTCCTCAAGAAGGTCGTGCGTATCCGTGGCGTGCGCATCACGAGGGATGAGTTCTTGCGTCAGGAGCTGCGCAAGCTTCACATGAGTGACGAGGCGATCGCGAGCGCGGTCGACTCGAATCCGGTGCTCGCAGGCGTGTCCTTGACCGATCTCGACAAGCTTGCTGACGGCATCATCTCCTTCGAGACGAATAAGTCCGCGGCGATGTCCTTCGCTGCGGGCATCCCCGGCGGCTTCGCGATGCTCGGTACTGTCCCAGCGGACCTGATGCAGTACTACGTGCACGCGTTCAGGATCATGCAGAAGCTCGCGTACCTTTACGGCTGGCGTGAGCTCCTCAGTGACATGGATGAGGTGGATGACGAGACGATCGGTGTCCTCGCGATGTTCTTCGGCGTCATGCTCGGCGTTGGTGGCGCGGCCCAGTCGTTGACGGCTTTCGCGCGCTCGGTCGCGATGCCGGCGTTCCAGAAGCAGGTGACTAAGCAGGCCCTCACGAAGACCTCGTGGTACCCGGTGATGAAACATTGCCTGCGTTTCATTGGCATTAATGTGACGAAGAAGAGCTTCGCGCAGGGCGTCTCGAAGGTTATCCCCGTCATTGGAGGCATCGTGTCGGGTGGCATGACCTTTGTGTCACTCCAGTCCCAGTCCACTCGCCTGAAGGGCCACCTGCGTGAGCTGCCGCCTCCCGGAGTCGACGCTGCGGTCTGGAAGCAGTCGGTCAGCGACGCGACCCCCGAGGACCAGGGGCCGGGCGTGCTGGATAGCGCCCAGCAGGCATTGGAGAGCACGACAAAGGTTGTTGCCGACGGTGCGACGAGCGCCGCCTCCGCGATTGCCGACGGTGCGACGAGCGCCGCCTCCGCGATCACTGGCGGCGTCAAGGGACTCTTCGGTTGGAATAAGTAGCATCTCGGAGACGAGGCCGGAGCGGGGGCGCGTGGCAGCAGGACTCAGCCCCGGCCTCGTGCATGAGGAGAGGCAGGTCCCACGCTAGAGTGTGCGTAGATGTCAGTGAGCTGTCGGCGGGCAGCGAGACGTAAAGGAGCGCAATGTTCGGCAAAACGAATGACTATGGAGTGGATGGCGAGCTGCGTGGAATCACCGCTGAGCAGGCCTCGTCGGCGGAGCAGCATGGACTCGATTTTCTGAAGAAGGTTGTTCGATTCCCGGGCGTGCGGATCAACCGCGATGAGTTCTTGCGCCAAGAACTGACGAAGCTGCGCGCAAGCGAGGAGGTCATCGAGCGGGCATTGGCCACCAGCCCCGCGCTGGCGGGCGTTCCGCTGCTGGCGCTTGATACCCTCGCCGACGAGACGATCACCTACGAGACGAACAAATCGGCCGCACTCTCCTTCGCGGCGGGTCTGCCCGGTGGCTTCGCGATGCTCGGCACGATCCCCGCGGACCTGATGCAGTACTACGCGCACGCTCTGCGGATCATGCAGAAGCTCGCCTACCTGTACGGGTGGCGTGACCTCCTCGCCGACGTGGACGAGGACGATGAAATGCTCGACGTGCTCGCGGTGTTTTTCGGTGTCATGCTGGGGGTCGGTGGAGCCGCCCAGTCGTTGACGGCTTTCGCGCGCATCGCCGCCAAAACCGCCTATCAAAAGCACGTGACCAAGCAGGCTCTCATGAGCATCACGTGGTACCCGGTCGTGAAGTACTCGCTGCGCGTCATCGGCATCAACATCACGAAGAACGGCTTCGCCAAGGTGGCCTCGAAGATCGTTCCTGTCATCGGCGGATTTGTATCGAGCGGCCTGACCTTCATGGCGCTCCAGACCCAGTCGTCTCGCCTGAAGGGGCATCTGCGTGAGCTTCCCCCTCCCGGGATCGACGCCGAGGCTTGGGCGCAGCACGTCCTCGACACGACCCCGGCGCGCGGCAAGCAGCTCGTGGAGGACGAGGTCCAGGAAACCGTGAAAGGAAAGGCGCGAGTCGTGATGGTCGGGGCGAAGAGCGCGGTGTCGGGTATCGCTGAGGGGGCCACGGGGATTGCGGGTGGCGTGAAACAACGCTTGCGGAAGGGAAAGTAGACGCTCACGCCCGAGGTCCTGGCTGGGAGCCGCGCAGACTTGCTCAGCCCGACCACGGCCTCGTGTGTTTGACTCGCCACTGTTTGTCGAACGAGGACACCCAACGCCCGGCAACCTGCCACCATATGCGGGTGAGTGACACGAAACAGATGCCTCTGCACTCCTCGACGCAGGAGGCAGGACCCCTGATGCTGCAGGCCTTCGCGTGGGACATGGCACCGGATGCGAGCCACTGGCGATACCTGGCGCAGCACGCGCAATCGATCGCGGATCTGGGCGTCACGATTATCTGGCTGCCGCCCGCCTACAAGGGAAACTATGGTCTCAACGACGTCGGCTACGGCGTCTACGACCTGTACGACCTAGGCGAATTCGACCAGAAGGGCACGATCCCCACGAAGTATGGGACGAAGGATGAATACCTGGCCGCCATCGACGCCCTGCACGAGGCGGGGATCGCCGTGTGCGCCGACATCGTCCTCAACCACCGCATGGGCGCGGATGCGACCGAGATGGTGCGCGCGACTCCGATCAACCCTCATGACCGCCACGAGGCCCTCGGCGAACCTGAAACGATCGAAGCGTGGACCCGCTTCACGTTCCCGGGGCGCGCCGGCGCCTACTCGGACTTCACGTGGGACTGGACGTGCTTCCACGGCATCGACTGGGACCAGGCCACGCAACGCAAGGGCCTGTGGCTCTTCGAGGGCAAGCATTGGAACGAGTCCGTCAACACCGAGTTCGGCAACTTCGACTACCTCATGGGCTGCGACGTGCACGTCACGGACCTGCGCGTCAGCGAGGAGCTGGACCGCTGGGGACGTTGGTACGTGGAGACGACCGGCGTAGACGCGCTGCGCCTGGACGCCGTCAAGCACGTCGGCTCCGACTTCTACGCGCGCTGGCTCGACGACCTGCGCACCTCCACGGGCCGCCTGCTGCCCGCCGTCGGCGAGTACTGGAGCGGCGACGTGCGCGAACTCGAGGCCTACCTGCACGAGGTTCCCAACGCCATGCTCTTCGACGTGCCTCTGCACTACCACCTCCACCAGGCATCGGTCTCGGACGGCAACGTCGACCTGTCGCGCCTGTGGGAGAACACGCTGACGGCGTCGATCCCGGAACTGTCCGTCACCTTCGTCGAAAACCACGACACGCAGCCCGGACAGTCTCTGGCCTCCACGGTGGCCTCCTGGTTCAAGGCGGCCGCCTACGCGCTGATCCTCCTGAACGAGGCCGGGGTGCCCTGCGTCTTCTGGGGGGACCTCCTGGGAACGCCCGAGACCGGCGACCTGCCTGCCGTGCGTGAACTCCCCATCCTCATGGGCGTGCGCTTCCGCGCCGCGATCGGCCCGCAGCACAGCGCCTTCGACAACCCGGACGTCGTCGGTTTCTCCCGCGAAGGCAGGGCGGACGTGCCCGGCACGGGCTGCGCCGTCATCCTCTCCGACCGTCGCGCCGCCGAGAAAACCCTGTACGTGGGTATCCACCACGCGGGCGAGGAGTGGGAGTGCCTCATCGGAGGCCACCCGTCCGTGCGCGTCGCCGACGACGGCACACTGACGGGCATAGTCAGCGACGGGGGCCTGAGCGTCTACGTGCCGCGCGTCTGAGCGTGACGCAGCCCGGGCCTCGTCGACGGGGACGAGGCCTGGGCCAGCGCGCGCGGCTCACCGAAGCGGCGGCGCGTGACGGAGGGCAGCTACTCGTGCGCGATACCCAACGCGAGTGCAATCGTTTGCGTCGGCACGATGAGCTGCAGCGGGGCGATGGGAGAGACCAGTGCGTCAACGTGATGCGTGTAGAAGTCGCGTGCGTGCTCGTCCTTGCAGTGGATGAGCAACGCGGCGATTCCGAACTGGTCCGATGCCGCGAAAGTCCGGCGAAGCGCGTCGAGCAGGAGCGTCGCGCCCACACCCTGCCCCTGCACTCGGCGGTCAACCGCGAGCCTGGCCAGGAGCATGCATGGGATTGACCGGGGTCGGTGGGCAGCAAAGTCATCCGGCGACCACTCGCGCCGAATCGTTGCTGCTGCTAGCGCGTAGTAGCCGGCGATACGCCCGCTCTGCTGGCACACGTAGGTCACCGCGTTGTTGGCCCGCTGGTTTTGCCACGCATAGCGGTGAAACCAGGTGTCCAGTTCGTCGTTTCCGCACGTGAAATCACTGCGCTTGTCATGGCGCGCCAACCGGCGGGGAGCATCGAGCATCGGGGTCTCTAGTCCGTCCATGTCAGCGTCGATCCGACGGGGGAGGGGCGGGCGGCGAGCGCTTGGATTTTTGTCGTTGGAAGCGGCGCGTCCAGGGCCTCCAACAGACGCTCGAAATCCTCGTCTGTTGCGACGAACTCCGTGCGGTCCGCCAGCGCCTGATCCGCGCGTTCCAGGGCGGACGCGAGGACAAAATCGCTCAGTGATGTCTGCGTAGTGCTCGCGACGTAGCGCAGCTTCTCCTCCTGCGCAGGTGTCAAACGCAGGTTGATACGAGATGACTTTGTGGCAGTTGCGTGCGCAGACATGCTGTGCCCCTTTCCGCTCGTACATACATTGTATGCCAGATCGGGGAGAATGACGACAGCTGAGCACATAACGAACCCTGGCCTCGTCGACAGGGACGAGGCCAGGGCCAGCGCGCGCTCGCGGCTTACCGAAGCGGCGGCACGGACGGGTGGGGGTGTTTACTCCTCCGTGCCGCCCAGGGCAGGGATGCGCTCGATCTGATCCTTGAAGAAAGACTCGGCGCTCGAGATGAAACGATCAAGATTGACGAACAGCTGCGAGTCAGTCAGGCCCAGACGGGCAGTCACGTACTGCTCAGCGCACAGGCGCTGACGGCCGTCGTCCAGAGTCGCGACGTAGACCTTGGGCCACGTCGTGGACGCGTTCCAATCGTTACAAGCCTGCAGGAGGCGCGAACGCAACTCCATTGAGACCTCTTCGCGCACAGCACCCCACATGCTCACGTCCGCGCCGTCGTTGACGACCGAGAACACGTAGAAGCCATTCGTGAAGCCCGTGTGCAGGCGGTTGTCCTTCACGTCGTAGGCGTATTCATTCGTTTCGAAGAAGTCGACCAGGCGCTTGAGCTCGACGGGACGCACAATCCGGCGGCGATCAAGAGCGCGCTTGCACTGCTCGATGACCTCCGGCGCGTGCTCGTTGGTCGGATCCATGGCGAGACACTGCTCGAGGTAGGTCAGCGCGCTCTCCTCCTCATCCTGCCAGTACAGGGCGGTACCAATGCGGTAGTACCACACCGGGTCTGCCATGCCCTCTGCTTCAACGCTGCGCAGCAGCTCGACGGCGTGCCCGATGAGTTCCTTGAAGGAATCCATGTACGGCTGCGCGTAGTTAATGTAGGCGCGCGCCAGGAGGCCGGTCAGCTCGTAGTCCAACGACGTCGGCGCATCGCGTTCGATGAGCGCGATGATCTTCTGGTGTTCGTTTTCTTCATGCAGAGCATTGATCTGCGCGATGAGCTGTGAGCGCGAATCCACGGACGTTCCTCCAACGTGAGGTCATAAGTGAGTACCGAAACACAAGCATAACAGGGGAGGGGAAACGCCCGAGGGGCATGGGAGGACGCCGCTGTGTAGGGTGGAAGCGTGAAGGAAGAGGCCACGACTGAGGAACCTGCGCCCGACGACACGCGTGCCCGCATGAGTGCCGCCGACGCGGCCCAATGGGACGAGATTCAGCAGTGGAAAGAGGCACAGATTAGTCCCCTGCGCCCTCGCGTCATTTCCCAGCGTCTGCGCGCCTACGCAATGACACCTGTCAGGAAGGCAGTCAGGCTCGCGCGGAAGGTCCCCGGCGGCGAGGCCATCACCTCCGCGATGTCCTCGGCGGCGCTGCGCCTCATGGAGAAGGCGACGTCGGTATCCGAGGCCTCGGTGCGTCGCCAGCGCATTCTGAAGTCCTACCGTGAGGCTGGATACGACGTTGAGCGGTTGGAGGATATCCGCAGCCTTGGCCTGAGCCTCGACCAGATACACCCGGTGAGACCTCATTTGAAGATCGCGTATTCGAGCGCCGTGGCTACCGAAGGTGCGCTGACCAGCGTCGTCGCGACGGGAGGTTCGGTCGCTGCCGTCCTCGGCCTGGGGATCATCTCGGCCCCCGGCATTGCGATCACGACCTTTGCGCTTGCCCTCGACATCGTAACGTTCCTGGGCGCTGCGACGCGCCTGGTCTCCCACACGGCGGCCTATTACGGCTACGACACGGTTGATCCCGAGGAAAACCATTTCGCCACGATGGTTCTCTCCCAGGCGATCGACCCGAAACGAGCCACCGGCAGCCAGGTTGTCGAAAAGCAAACGACGATGATCGCCGTCAACAAGGTCGTGCGAGACATCGCCAAGCAAGGACCGATGGATGCCGTCGGAACCAACGTGATCTCGGCTGCCGTCAACCCCTTGATTGCGTCCCTCGGGTCGCGCCTGGCGGGCATGAAGATCGCCCAGATCGTGCCGTTCATCGGCATCCTCGTGGGCGCGTTCCTGAACGCCTCTCTCATGCGCACGATCGGCGACACGGCCGACCACCTCTACCGGGAGCGTTTCCTCGCGGAACGCTACGGATACATTGACGAGGCCGGGGAAGATTCCACAGGCGTCGTCAGCGCCGCGGTGGCCGACGAAATCAGCGCCGATAACGCCTCCGTCCTGGACCAGACACGAGCCGAGGGGCGCTCGCACTAACGAACGCCCCTCGGGTCTCACACGTCAGTTGCGTGAGTTCCAGTTCTGCCAGTCGTCGTCCTGCGCGTCGACGGCGATCACCGGCATGTGCGCGGTAGCGCCGGGCGCATTGCCCTCGGGCAGCGCCTGTGCGACCTCTTCTTCACCCTTCTGCTTGCGGCGCTTCGACCAGGGCCAGTGGCGCTTCTTCTGCGCTTGCGGCTCCGGACGGATCTCTTCGCTCCACGAGAACTGCGAGGTCCAGCTCTCCTGGAAGCCGCCGGATTGCTCGGGAGCCTGGGGTGCCGTTGGAACCTGCTGCGCGGCAGCACCCTGATCTGCCGGCGGGAAGGGCCGAGCGGGTGCCGCCGGCATGGGCTGCTGAGGTACCTGCATCTGCGGCGCGGCCGGGACCGCAGGAGCCTGCGGTGCCTGCTGGGCTTGTGGGGCCTGCTGGCTCGCGGCGGGGGAGTCCCAGTCGAAGGAATCCATCCTGTCGAACTGAGGCATCTGCACGGTGGGCACGCCTTCATCCGAGTCATCCCCAAGGGACGAGGCCGGGGCGGGCATTGCCTCGGGCGCGACGGGTGGCTGCGGCGGGGCAACCGGCTGAGGCGCAGGAGCCGCTACGGGAGTGGAGGACGCTTCGGGCGACGCGACGTGTTCCGGCTCAGGAGCTGCGGCCTGCTCGGGCGACGCGGCAGATGCTTGCTGGGTGGGGACCCGCAGCAGCTTGACGGTCGGGACGTCAACGCACTGAGGTGCCTCGGCCGGCGCTTGCTCGGGAGCGGGCGCGTCGACCTGCTCCGGCTGCGCGACGGACTGAGCGGGGGCAGGCTGCTCGGGTTGGGATTCTTGTGCGGGTGTGGGTTGTGCCTGTGCTTCGGGCTTGTAGCGCGGGAGCTTGACGGTGAGCACGCCGGGGTCTTCGGGTGCTGCGGCGGACTCAGCTTCGGGTGCGGGCTGGGACTGTGCCTCGGGCTTGAAGCGTGGGAGCTTGACGGTGAGCATGCCGGGGTCCTCTGGGGCGGCAGGGGTGGTCTCAGGCGCAGGAATGGGGGCTGCGGGTGCTGCCCCATGGGACGCTGCGACCGACTCCGGCTTGGGTGCCTCGACCGGCTCAGTAGCGGGAGCCGCGACAGATGTGCCTTGGTCGTCGTAGGTGCCGAATAGCTGTGTCTTGGCGTCGGGGTCGGCTTGGTCGTCGTAGGTGCCGAACAACTGCGTCTTCGCGTCGGGATCTGAACCGCCAAATGTCGTGAGCAGTTCTGTCTTTTCACCCGACATGGAAGCGGTACCGCGGACCACCGCGGCACCACCCATCGTGGGCTGTTGTGGTGCGTTCTGGGGCGCCGCAGGATTGGGGCCGCGCTGATAGGAGGGCGACATGCCCATAGGAGCGCCGAGAGACTGGCCGGGGGTGCCGCCAGCAGTGGGAGCGTAGATGGGCTGCGGAGAAGCAGTCGGGGCAGGCCCCGTCTGCCGTTGCCAGACGAAGCCCGTTTCGCGCGGCGTCGGGTCACCGGGTGTCGCATCCTGACCAGGGTGGGGGATGTACGTTGCCCCCGGGCCGAACTGAGCGGGACCGCCAGTGTACGCCGAGGCCTCGGGCATGCCGGGCCGTACCGGGAAAGGAACGCTTCCCTGGCTTGGGGGAGGGACACGCTGAGCCTGTGACTTCTTCTTGACCTTCTGTGAACGCAAGGCGTAGACGATGAAGACGACCACCAGAACAAGGATGATGATGCTGATGATCAGGGCGGTCAATAGCCACAAAGATGGAGTCGATGATGCTTCCTCAGCGGCGGCACGCAACGGTGCGGCTACGGTGGCGTTGCCCTTGTTCTCCAAAGAAATGGCCGATGCCGCGTCAGCGAGGTGGACGTCCGTAGCCAGGACGGACGTCTCTGACAAAGGCGGGATCGCGGCTGCGTAGGCCCCTAACGACGGGGTCGACACGATGAATAGGGTCCCGAGCGTTGCGCACAGGGTGCGGAAAAGTCGCATGCAATCCTCCTGGATCTAGGTCATTCGATTATCGTCTGTTCGCGCGCGCAAAGCAATGGAGGGGACGGGGCCTGAGAATGTCTGACCGAACGTCAAGTTGGTATGCCTCGCATGGCAAAGAAAAAATCCTCTAACTGACAAGGTCTCCTGGGAAATCATCGCGTAGTATGACAACTGTCTACCTGACGTCAGGTTTTCGACCTTATTACGAGGTGCTATCCGGTCTAACAGAGGAGGGGTGCTGTGAAGTGTCGGCCCGCAACGAGTGCAGATATTCCTGAAATGACACGCATTATCACGGAAGGATTTCTTGACTATCCATTTCATCTCACGCTCAAGCCATATGTCTACCAGACGGAGCGTTACCCACAATGTCTGGCTGTCCTCAATGAGATGATGGCGAAAGCCTACCTGGCCTCCAGAAACGCTCTCGTCGTTGAACATGAGGGACAGGTTATCGCCGTTGCACTCATGCATGATCGGCCAATCGGCTTCTGGCGTAACGTGGTCAGCGGCGGGTATCGCCTCTTCCGCTATGCATCTCCGCTCTTGGTGGCTGACTTTGCCCAGGCGGCCTACGACGGAGATCAGGTCGCTATCGATAATGGCGATTTTGACTGGTATCTCGAGATTTTGTCGGTCGATAAGCGGATGCAGGGTCGGGGAGTAGGCCGATGGCTCGTTGCCAAAGTCCTTCCCGACTTTGTGGCGAAGCGGGGTGGGCGCGCGTACGGACTGGTGACGTGTACGGAATCCAATGCTCGCTTTTATACGAATGGTGGCTGCGAGCTGCTGGGGCGTGCGGAGAAGAAAATGCGAGATGAACCCTTCTCGATTTGGGCCTTCCAGCATCGAGCGGAGCTTCTCCGATGAAGGTGGTCTAGCGGTCGAACTCCCGTCGCGGTCGTGAGTGGCCGCACGGTCACGCGGACGCGATCTTTGTGCAGGTCGCGCCGCGTGATGCACGTCCCCCAATTCCGCTTGACTTCAAGGGCTTGAGGTCTTTTAGGGTGAAGTCATGGCAGGAACAGGCTCCGGGCGCACGTACTCTATTAAGGAGGTAGCGGCGCTCGTTGGCTTGCCCCCATCCACCCTGCGCTATTACGAGGATGTCAGCGTTATTCCTGCCATCGCGCGTGATCCCTCGAGTGGGCATCGTATCTACACGGAAGGCGACCTGGAGCTGCTCACCTGGGTCGCGTGCCTGTCGGCGTCGGGTATGTCGATTGCTGATATGCGGGACTATGTGCGCTCGAGTTTGGGTGTGGACCGTGATATTTCCGAGTTTATTTCCCTCCTTGAGCAGCAGGATGCGCGTCTTCAAGAGGAGGCACAGATCATCGAATTGCGCCGTGAGTTCTTGCACACAAAGGTCGATTATTGGCGTGCAGTCAAACGTGAGGACGCGCTAGAAGCTGAGCGCTTGGATACTTGCGCGCGTGAACTTGCTGAGCGCTTGAAATCGTGGTCGCCGCGCTCATAGGAGCCTGGCGGGGTGGGGTTCCATGCCTGCTCCGGACCTCGCCCCGCTAGGGGGCACAGGGCCGCGTGTCTGAATTGGCGCGCGGCCCTTACTTATGCCCGCGGTATCTTCCAGTAGGGAACGGTGTGGTGCAGGTAAGTGATCTCGTTGTCGATCAGAGGGGAGAGCTGCTTCCACGGCACCCTCGACGCATGTGCTGCGTCGCGCCCGACGCCACCCGCTCGCTTCGCGACGACGACGCTGCCGCGAGGGGAGTCGGGTAGGTGCGGGTGATGTCATCCCATGCGGCTGCCCGTCTCCCGTGGAAATGCAGGGCTCGCAGTGCTCGGTCGAAGAAGAGACTCGAGTCCCCCGATGTTAGCCCGGCGCGCGTGAGGGTGGTGTCAGCTTCCCGTGGGCTGCGTTCGCAGGTGTTGCCTCCGATGTGGATGATCGGCGAGGGGAAGAGGTCGCAGATGTGATGGAAAGATGCGTCGACGAAGTCGAGTGAGGTTCGGGTGGGCCGTGGGGCTGTCTCGCCCGTGTGTATGGGGGAGCAGACGAGGCCGGGGTTGCTCATCGTGGGATAGGCGCGGATCGGGGCATCTGTCCGTGGGGGGAAGGAGATTTCGGGGATGATGCGAATGTCGCGAGCCGCCGCGTAGGCGACGAGGTGGCGTGCGGGTGTTGGAGCAGCTGTGTGGTGGTAACGTGTGAAGTGATCGTGTGAAACAAGTCATGCTCAAAGAGGAGTTTGAGATGCTCTCGACCGACACCGTCTCCCTCAGTCCGAATCCCCTCGTGCAAGCCTTAGGCAAGCCCGCGCAAGAGTTCACGAAGGCCGACATCATCGGATACATTGAAGACAATCGGATCCCGATGCTCAACCTTCGCTACGTCGGCGGAGATGGCCGGCTCAAGACCCTTAACTTTGCGATTCAATCCAAGGCGCATCTCGACCGCGTCCTCACCCTCGGTGAACGCGTCGACGGATCCTCGCTCTTCACCTTCGTCGAGGCGACCTCCTCCGACCTGTACGTGGTACCGCGCCTGGCCACCGCGTTCCTCAACCCCTTCTCCGCGATCCCCACGGTGGAGTTCCTGTGCGGTTTCTACGATGTGAGCGGAGCGCCCCTGGCCTCGGCCCCGCAGGAGATCCTGCGCAAGGCTCAGCGCGCCCTCGAGGCGCAGATAGGCTGCACCCTCGAGGCCCTCGGCGAACTCGAGTACTACCTCTTCTCCCCGGAGGACCCGCTGTTCCGGGTCGAACCCCAGCGCGGCTACCACGAGTCCGGTCCGTTCTCGAAGTGGGAGGACGTACGTACCGAGACCCTGCTCCACCTGGTGAGCATGGGGTGCGCCGTCAAGTACGCCCACTCCGAGGTCGGTAACTTCGTGTCGGATGGGCGTCAGATGATCCAGCAGGAGATCGAATTCCTGCCCGTAGACGTGTGCGCCGCGGCCGATCAGATGGTGCTGGCCAAGTGGGTGCTGCGCGAGGTCGCGCACTCCTACGGCATCGAAGTGTCCTTCTCACCCAAGATCGCGGTGGGGCAGGCCGGATCCGGCATGCACTTCCACACCCGCCTGGTCAAGGACGGCGTCAACCAGTTCTCTACGGGATCGGGCCTCACGGAGGCGGCCTTGAAAGTCATCGGCGGCTACCTGTCGCACGCCGCGTCACTGACGGCTTTCGGGAACACCGTGCCTACCTCGTTCCTGCGCCTCGTGCCCCATCAGGAGGCACCGACCGCGATCTGCTGGGGTGACCGCAATCGATCAGTCCTCGTGCGCGTGCCCCTCGGGTGGCAGAACATCGACGACTCGATGTTTCGGGACGCGAACCCGAACGAGCTGCCCATCGCAGGACTCCCCAACGACTCGCAGACCATCGAGCTGCGCAGCCCGGACGGGTCGGCGGCCATCCATCTGCTCCTGGCAGGCATTGTGGTTGCCGCGCGCGTCGGGCTGACGCGACCCGGCATGGCCGACTATGCGCGCGAGCGCAAGGTCGACGGTGACGCCTCACAGACCCCCGGCCTCGACCAGCTGCCCTCGTCGTGTTTCGAGGCCGCGGGCCGCCTTCTCACGCAGCGCGAAGACTATGAGGAAGGGGGTGTATTTCCGGCCGGTCTCATTGACTCGTGGGCTGCGCGCCTGGTCGAGCTGGGCGACATGCACCTGAGAGACGACCTGGCCGACTCGCGGGTGTCCGTCGAAGAACTCGTTGAACGTTACTTCCACATCGGCTAGAACACCCGAGCATTGCTCGAATGATCAGTCACCCGGCGGGGGAGCGAAGCGCTCGCTGGACTCCGGGGCCGGCAGCGTTTTCGCGGGTTCGCCACGAGGCGAATCGGTCTCCGGTGCGGGCTGCGGAGGTGTAAGCGCCGACAGCGCGGACCCAGGCGTGGGAGACGCGTAGGGCGCTGCCACCCCCTTCGCCTCCAAGGCGGCCTCGCGCTGCGACGCTCGCACGGATGCATCCCAGTCGAATTGGGCGTCGGCCGCCGTCTGACGCGACCGGCGAGTCCACCGAATGAACGCGCCCACGAGAACCAGGGCGAGGACGCCGCCGGTGATCGCAAGGATCGGGGTTAGGGACGAGCGCGAGGAACCCCCGCCTCGTTCCAGGCTCGGCGACGGTGACGGCGTGGGAGAAACGGAAGGTGCAGGGGACGCGGCCGCCGCGTCGGCGTTCACCGTGCCCGTCGCGGTCACATCGTCACGCACATTCGTCCACGTGACCGTGCTCGCGTCCGTCTTCGTTGAGACGCCCGCAGACGTGACGGCCCCACCGTCCGAGGCCTCGACGATCTCGGAGGCGTGCGCGACCAGCGTGACAGAGTCGATGGTGGCGACGGCCTCGGGCGTGGAAAACCCCTCGAGAAGGTGGGCGGATTCCGAATGAAAGTGAAAAACGCCGCCAGAGTCGACCGTCACAACTTCCGACCCCGCACTGGGTAGCACCCACGTGAAGCGGCAGCCGTCGATACCGTTGACGTCAACGAGCACGGCGGAGGACGCTTGCGCGCCCGTCCCCATCGATTGGCACTGCTCGCCGATGAGCGGATGATCCGTCGAGAGCGTCACCTCGTGGGTGGCGGACACCCCCGGAGTGATGTCGTAGACCTCAGCCAGGTGAATCGGTGTCGGATCATCCGCGACGGCGGGCGCACCGAGCGCACACAGCGCCAGCGCCCCACCGGCGCAGGCCATTGCGCGTGCACCCCTCACGACGCCTCGTCCTCGGAACGCAGACGCGGGACCGAGGTCTTGGCGGGCTTGACGCCCACCTTGCCCGCGTAAAACGCGCGAATCACGTCCATGTCGGCCCGCACATCACCCGTCAGATGGTACGTCGGCCCCCACCCGAAGGTGCGGGTGTTGCGGTCGATGAAGCCCAGCTGGATCGGCACATCCGCCTCCATGGCGATGCGGTAGAAGCCCGACTTCCAGAACTCACGCGGCGAACGCGTCCCCTTCGGGGTGATGCACAGCGTGAACGAGTCGGACTCGCGGATACGCTGGGCGACCTGCTCGACGAGGCCGTGGGCCGCGCTGCGCTCCACGGGAACCGCGCCGATCTTCTTGACGAACCAGCCCAGCACCGGGGCCTTCACCACGGAGTCCTTCACCAGGAACGAGAACGTGCGCCCCGACTTCCACATGGAAATCGCCATGAAGACGCCGTCCCAATTCGAGGTGTGCGGGGCACCGATAACGATGACCTTGTCCGGCAGGGGTTGCGTAGACAGCTTCCACCGGGAAACAGACAGGTAGGCGGACGCAATCGCGGAGGTGAGAGCCATGGTGGCCTTTCTGGTCGTAGCTGCCCTCAATCCTACCCGCGGGCCGCTCAGTCCAGCGTCTCCACGGCGAGGGTCTGCGTCATGATGTGAGGGTGGCCTGGCCACAGCGTCAGCGCCCTCTCGCGCACCGCCGCGGTCTCTACGCACACGAAGTGCTGCCACTCGCCCTCGCCGATATCGCTCATGGTGGCCGTGCCCTGTGACCAGGGGTTCCACACGATGGTGGAGCCGGAGCCGTTCTTGTCGACGATGATGCGTCGGTCCAGCTTCGGGTCGATGACGCTGACCTGCTGCGTCGTCGTGTAGACGCGGTCGGTGAAACCCACGAAGCTCAGGTCGCCGCGCTGGGTGGCGTAGCGGCCGCGCACCTTGTCGAAGTAGCGCTCGCCGTCCAGTCCCTCGACGCTCACGTCCTTGACGTCCCCGACGCGCAGGTAGGTGTGCATGGCGGCCTCGATCGCGAAGGGGTGATCGTCCTCGTTCGTCAGAGTCAGACTCATGTTCAGCTCGGCACCCGCGCTCACATTGAGGCGCGCGCAGAAGGAATGGGGGTAGAGCACGGAGGTCTCGCCCGTGTGGTGCAGCTCGAAAGAGAACGAGGCCGGGGCATCGTTCGTGGGGCGGGTGGAGGAGAGGAGCTTCCACGTGGAGGTGCGGGCGAAACCATGTGCTCCTGCGCCGGGCCCCGGGCGTGACGGGGAGTCATCGGGGCCGCCGAACCAGGGAAGACAGAGGGGGACGCCACCGCGGATTGCTGTCGTGCCGTCGAGCACGGCGCGGGAGGAGAGCCACAGGACGTCGTCATCGTCGGTCGGGTGCCAGGAGAGGAGATGGGCACCGAAAGGGGTGATCTGTGTCGAGGCTGAGGGGACAGTGGCGGAGAAGGTGGCGATGTCGCTCATATCTATCAGTTAAGTGGAGGGGTTGTTTCTCAGCAAATAGACCAATCGGTCCAGCTGGGTGGGGTGGTGACGTGGTGGATGTCGCAGGATGGCATGCGCATAGGCCCTCCGTATGCCGATATTCTGGAGAGGTATGTGCGTGGAATCGGTCAGCCGTCCGATTGTCAACCGGGCTTCTGTGCCCCATCACACGCAATAATAGGTGTCCACATGTGAGGAGTCCAGATATGCCCACGCGTCCCGACCTGCGAAACGTCGCGATCGTCGCACACGTCGATCACGGAAAGACCACGCTGGTTGACGCAATGCTCTGGCAATCCGGAGCGTTCTCTGAGCGCGACACGGTCGAAAAGACCGGCGAGCGCGTCATGGACTCCGGCGATCTTGAACGAGAAAAGGGCATCACCATTCTCGCCAAGAACACCGCCGTCCACTATCGCGGCCCCGCCGCGCAGGCCCTGGGCCTTCAGGACGGCGTCACCATCAACGTCATTGACACCCCCGGCCACGCCGACTTCGGCGGCGAGGTTGAGCGCGGCCTGTCCATGGTCGACGGCGTCGTCCTCATGGTCGACGCCTCCGAAGGCCCGCTCCCGCAGACCCGCTTCGTCCTGCGCAAGGCCCTTCAGGCTCACCTGCCCGTCATCGTCGTCGTCAACAAGGTTGACCGCCCCGACTCGCGTATCGACGAGGTCGTCTCCGAGACAACCGACCTGCTGCTCTCCCTCGGCGAGGACCTCATGAACGAGGGCATCGACATCGACGTGGACTCCCTCATGGATGTCCCCGTCGTGTACGCCTCCGCTAAGGCCGGCAAGTGCTCCCTCGAGAACCCGGGCGACGGCCAGCTACCCACCGAGAACCTCGAACCCCTGTTCGAGACTATCCTCAGCCGCATCCCAGGTCCCTCCTACGACGAGGACATGCCCCTGCAGGCGCACGTCACCAACCTGGATGCCTCGCCCTTCCTGGGCCGTCTGGCCCTGCTGCGCATCCACAACGGCACCCTCAAGAAGGGGGCCGACGTGGGATTGGCTCGCCACGACGGCACCATCCAGCGCGTGCACATCTCCGAGTTGCTGGCCACCGAGGGCCTTGAGCGCGTCTCGACCGACTCCGCTGCGCCCGGCGACATCGTCGCCGTCGCCGGCATCGAAGACATCATGATCGGCGAGTCCCTCGTTGACCTCGAGGACCCGCGTCCCCTCCCACTCATCACGGTCGACGACCCGGCGATCTCTATGACGATTGGCATCAACACCTCGCCCATGGCGGGTCGCGTCAAAGGCGCGAAGGTCACGGCGCGTCAGGTCAAGGACCGCCTGGACCGAGAACTCGTCGGCAACGTGTCGCTGAAGGTCCTGCCTACCGAGCGTCCCGACGCCTGGGAGGTTCAGGGCCGAGGCGAACTTGCCCTGGCGATCCTCGTTGAGCAGATGCGCCGCGAGGGCTTCGAGCTGACCGTCGGCAAGCCGCAGGTCGTCACCAAGGAGATCGACGGCGTCCTCAGCGAGCCCATGGAGCGCATGACGATCGACATCCCCGAAGAGTACCTCGGTGCCATCACGCAGCTCATGGCCGCCCGCAAGGGCCGCATGGAAACCATGGCGAACCACGGGTCGGGCTGGATCCGGCTCGAGTTCGTCGTCCCCGCCCGCGGCCTCATCGGTTTCCGCACGCGCTTCCTCACCGAAACGCGCGGCACCGGCATCGCGTCGTCCATCTCCGAGGGCTACGCCCCCTGGCAGGGCACCATCGAGCAGCGCCTCACCGGCTCGCTCGTCGCCGACCGTGCCGGCCAGGCCACCCCCTACGCGATGACGAACCTGCAGGAGCGCGGCTCCTTCATCGTCGAACCCTCCTCGGAGGTCTACGAGGGCCAGGTCGTGGGCGAGAACCCGCGCGGCGAGGACATG
>QWCI01000338.1_pt1 | contig 19657 bp, 21 predicted proteins | sample 1972541 | NCBI WGS metagenome assembly QWCI01 (sample SAMN09866712, study PRJNA288562) | Human oral metagenome isolate term3_saliva, whole genome shotgun sequencing... | isolation source: mouth | host: Homo sapiens | place: USA: California | reverse complement strand
CATTTGGAAGAAATTCGACAACAGCGAAGCGTTCAAATCATAGAGCTACGAACCAATATGTTAAATACGAAGAGGAACCAAGCGAAACGAATCGCAGGAGAGATTGTTTCCATCGCCAAAGAAAATGATTGCAAGGAAATCCACTTGGAAAATCTTTCTTGGCTCGAATCCCAAGGAGGGCGATGGAATCACTCGGAAATTCAAGACTTTGTTACCGAGTTCGCGGAACTCGAAGGGATTAAAGTCATTAAAGTTTATGCCAAACATACGAGTTCTGCGCATCCCATCACTGGTGAACTTGGTCGGGAATCTGGACGAAATATAAGGTTCGTCAATGGGGACGTGATTGATCGCGATCTCTTGGCTTCAATCAATATTGCGAAACGAAATAAGCGAAATCAAAAAGAAAACAAAGTCAACAAATTAAGAAAAAATCATACATCTAGGGAGGTTCTGGATGTTTCGTCCAAACCACATATGCTAAGTTTGTCCATGTGCCATTTACGACATCCTATGTCAATTTGCTACATGACTTAGCAACGATTTATATCCGTCATCCAACGAGTTTCTCGCCCCGCTAGTTTTTTAAGGAGTCGTTTTGCCGATTTCGTTCCCTTGGATTGGAGTCGCGCTCTGAGTTTCGCGTAATGCGCCCGTTTCTTGGCGACGGGTTTTCCAGACACGAAGGTTGTTTTCTTCCCATCGTATGCGGTGATGAGGAAGCGAAGCCCTTGGTCGATCCCAACGACAGCGGAGGGATTCTTCCGGTCGAAGTCGGGAATTTCCCTTATCACCGCGATGTGAAGAAACCACAGAAGTCGTTTCCCTTTGCGATGACACACCAATTTCCCTGAACCAAGAACATATCCTTCTTGGAGAAATTTCTCTACGATTTGATGGTCATAGTCACAGAGTTCTCGTTTTCCCATTGTTAAGAGACTGATTTTTCCTTTCGTGAATGACCAGTCTTTGTTGATAACCAACGTCGCGGTTAATCTCTTAAATTTCAGAGGTTTTAACAGCCACGACGAATCTCTCTTCGCTTTATAGGTTTTTCCATTTTCTCGATACTTAAAGGGCTTTTGTCGAAGTTGGGTATCGACCGTTGAATAACGGGAAATGACTTCCTTTACACAAGCCTGAGAGATTTGGGCTTTGAGCCTAAATTGTTCTCTGATTTGGTAATAAACCTCTTTACAAACGCGATAGAAATTGGTGTCGCAGTCATGATCAAAGATGTACTGAGAAATAAAATTCTCGGCATCCCGATAAGCGTTGGTCAACTCCAAGAATTTCTTCGATTGTTCTTTGGTCGCGTAAATCCTTATCTTTAATGTTTTTGTTTGTGTCACAATTTTCACCTCCCTTCCAGCTAAGAATATTATATGGTGATATAAGTAATTTGTCAAGAAGGTGAAAGTTCTTTTTCCAAGAAACAATCAGTCTTGTTTTCAATATTTCTGTGCAAAAACCATAGTGTTAATATTTATCTAGTAGTTTCATATCACTAGTTTGTTTTTGAAAGGAGGTGAATCAATGAAACTTCGAGATCTATCTCTGGTCAAGTTCTCCCAAGACATGAGCAACTTATCGCTCTATGTGCTTGGGAAAGCCTTTGACTCAGTGGTTGACGGCGAAGGTCTGCGCGAGACAATCTTCGTGCAGGGTTGCCCACATCATTGTGAAGGATGCCATAACCCTGAGTCTTGGGCGAATCGAAACCCTGATGCCAAAGACGAGCTTCTTGTTGATCTCTATAAAGAGGCAACAGGGAATCCTCTTTGGCAAGGGGTTACGTTCAGTGGAGGCGAGCCATTTTTGCAAGCGCAACAGTTTGCAGTATTAGCGGCAAACCTTCACGCTTCCAATTTGGATGTCTGGTGCTATACAGGCTTTCTGTTGGAGGAATTGCTTCTCCGCTCTGATTCGGATGAAGGCGTGCGGAATCTCTTGTCGCAGATTGATGTGCTCGTTGACGGGCACTTCATCTTAGCGCAACGGGATTTATCCGCACACTTCAAAGGATCAGCAAATCAACGTGTGATTGATATGAAAAAGTCAATTAGCGCTGGTTCTGTGATTCTGCATGAACTGAACGGATAAGGCAAAAAGCAAGGGATTTTTCCCTTGTTTTTTGTTTTGTTTCTTTTTTGATGGTATTCTCTTGATAGATAATTTTATAGCAGTGCACGCTTCGCGTCACAGTTATTTTATATATAAGAGATCAAAAACAGATCTATTGAAAGGAGATGTTCCAATGAATGAGAAAGAACTCGAAACACTGAAGGTTTCTTTCCGTCGGCTCACAAAGGGCGGTAAACGAAACTTGAAGTTTCCGCTTCTTCGCATCTTGCTCGATAAGAAAGATGTGTCAAGTGAGAGCGAACTCTATGAACTTGGCGATAAAGAGTTGCGTCAAGCTCAACGGTTGATTGACTTTTTGCAGAAAGAATTCAATCAAATCGGAAACCTGTCTAAGGATGAAGGTAAATTGCATCGTTACTTTCTCCTCCATACGACAAGGCAGTGCATTCGTGTACTTTATCTGTTGAGAAAGACAGGCGAAGTTTCGAAGACTGCCAAATCGCTTGGTATGAACGTTAATGACGTGCATTATATGCTTAAAAAAGCAATAGCGCGCGGCTGTTACATGCCTGAGTGCAAGCCGTTCAGCTTTTACGAGCGGTACATTCGCTTTATGGATGCTCGCATGAAGGACCAAATCAAACTGCTTTACAGTGCAGAATTTGACCGCTTTGCGCAACGTTTGCGGATGCACATGCTTAACTGGAGCGGTTCGACATGTGCCACACTGGCGGCGTTTTATGAGCGTAATAAATTGCTTGAACGCCTAAACGAGAAGTGAAACAAAAAAAGGGAAGGAGAAATCCTTCTCTTTTTGTTCTAGCTATGCAGTTGTTAGGATTAGTTTTAGAAAGAAGGTGTGGAATTGTTATTCGGCAGACTTTTAGAAGGCGGCTTTTACTGTGTCATGATTGCGATGATTTTTATGTATGCAACAAACAGAATCCATATAGAAGAACGAACAATGCTTTTTTCTTTTGTGGGTATGTTTGTGACGCTTATTGTAGTTAAACATTTTATTTGTGGAGGTAGTAAAAATGACAGATGAAGAACTAAACAAAAATCTTGAAGCCAATAAAATAACAGAACAACAACAAGAAGGATTCCCCTCTTTGCTCCATCGTACTCTTGCGTGTTGCTGCCAAAGCGGCGGGATTTTAGGAATGTTGCCGATTATCTTCCCTGCGATCATTTTGGCGGTATCGGTGAACGAACCTGATAAGAAATTCTTGTGTGACCACGCAAAGCAGTCGCTTGTAGCGCAGATATTTTCGTTGGTTTCCGTTGTGATCCTATTCTTGTTGACGGAGACGTTTTTGATCTTTGATGCAATCTTTATGGCATTATTAACAGGAATTGGAATGTTTGTTATCGCTATTGGATGGCTGGTATGTTCGCTTATTGGCACTATTAGAGCAATAACAGGAAAACCATATCAATATCCACTCATCCAATCGCTAATTCCCTGATCAAAACCAAACAACAAAAAAAGACTACCTATTTGGTAGTCTTTTTGCTTTTTAGAAGTTCATCGTCTCAGCTTCACGTTGGAACACATAATTCGTCTGATTCGTCTCGTTATTTACAAACACAACAGGTTCTTTCTTGAGTGCAAGTGCATAGAGCCAAATACCGAGTTTTGACATAAAGATTTTCTCATGATGACTACCTGAATAAAATGCAATCTTCTTGTTTACGATAGAGTCTATTGCCGCCTGCGCCTTAATTAAGCTCTCTGATTGCTTCAAGATGTCATCAACAACGAAATTCCCATTTCCCATGAGATCCAATACGCTCAACTCTGTCGCTGTGAGGTTGCCAACAGAAAGCTCTTTGACCTTTTCAAGGATGATGGATTTCTCGCCGTCAGGAAGCTCTTTCCATGCTTTGTCTTTCTCAAAGATGGTTGGACTATACTTGCTTTGATCAACATCCTCTTCCACAGGTTTGACATCATCAAGTCCGTTCGGGAATGATTCTGCAAGCAGCTCCTCCGGCGACACAAATTCAACGACTTCTTCCTCATGAACATCTTCAACTGGCTCATCTTCGCTCACAGCAGCAGGTTGTGGCTCAACGGGAATCGGTCGATCAAATCCAAGCTCTTCTGGCAAATTAAAGAACGCAAATGCGTTGCTCTCTACACCTTCTTCGATTTGCCGATTGATGTTCTCTAAGAACTCCTTGGGACGATCCGATGTCTTGACAACAAGATTCGCCAACATATAGTTTCGTCCTGCTGATACTTCAAGTTCGCGCAAAATTTTTGTCAGCAAGTGGCACTTCATTTCGATTTCAAGCAAAACGCTCTGCCAGTGCTCTCCTGAGCTTTCGTTGTAGTGGCTGTCTAAGAATGACTGGTAATAGTCACGCTCGGAACGCACTTCACTGATAAGTGACTTCAACATATCTAACTGCTTCTGCATGTTGTATAATCCCCCTTAACATCCGACGTATTTACATATTGATTGTATCAGAGTTTCAGTATGTTTTCTATATCTGCTTAACATTGACTCAAAATGCCGCTTTTCAAAAGCCAAACAAAGCCTTTATCGGTAAGGCTTCGAGCGAAGCGAGTTGCCTTACCGACGCTCAAACGGAGTTCGTACGAGGTTTTTGCTATGTAATAGCCAAAATCATGCTGTTTTTATTGCAGGTTGGTGCAAAATCGTGGAATTTTTTGTTTGTTCATCTGTTTTTGTTTTTGCTATTGGTGCTGTTTTGCAACAACAAATAGAACACAACCAAACCATAACTATATACAATTTCTACTATTTTTTGTTTATGTTTTACCGCTATGCGAACCAACTGCAACAAAGGTGATGGTTAGGAACGCAAAGAGAATAGAACATAAAGCAGGAAAGAATAGATTAGTTTGTAGAAATCTTGTATAAGTGGATGATTAAGATTATTTTTGCTGTGAAAAGTTTATAAAAAGTGGAGAAGTAAACCTGTCTTTCAGATTCGTTTTTGTGTTGAAGTGGAGGTTTGTCTATAAAAGTAAGAGATAAATCGTCTGTATTTATAAGTTCTTGAGCAAACAAAAAGAACCCAAATGCGCTAAGCAAAAGGGTTCTTTCTGTTCTTTAAATGAGAATTAAGTAAAGACAAGCTCGTTGATGAGCGTCTTCTGATCGAAATCCTCAAGTTTTGCGCCGCGAGAAAGCGCAATCTGTGTCGCGATATGGTGTTTTACCATATCAACGAGAAACGGAACCTTTGTGCCGTTCTCCCACAGCGAAACCATCTCTGACACCTTAGATCGCTCATGTGATGTCAGCGATTTACGCGCTGTTTTGCTATTAAGCACATCCTTGACACCCTTTGTGTAATCAAGGATTACAAGCGCGTTGATGGAATCATCTAACTTACGCAACAATGTTTCTCTTTTCATTACGATGCCTCCTTAATTCAAATGTAAAAGAAAAGAGTAATAAACCTATACTATTATTTTACTAAAAATCGCTCATCTGGATATATAAAAACGACATGTAAATCAAACGAACAAAAACCGCCAAACCTAGCATCTATGCGGCTTGACGGTGCTTTTATTTTGCATTTTTATTGCTCTCACCACTATGCGCTTGCTCTTCGCCCGCAATCGGCACAGTGTAGAATAGACGTGGATGATATATAATCTCCTGCTTCCTACGAGCACGCAATTCGCGCAAAAAAGCGAGGATTTGAGCATCATGGTTTGGTGTTTTTTTAAGTTCTTTTATCTTTACTTCTAGCTGATAAGGCTGTTTTTGTGTCATATTTTCAGCTCCTTTGATGCTGTTGGAACGGTTGATTTTACTATTGTTTTGAGTGGTTTAGAGAGTGTATTTCGTTGTATTTGTCAATATATGCTTGCGATGTTGTTTTGGGACAAATGATAGGATTTTAACCATATGAACGTGACATACTCCCGCCATTTACACACTAATGAATTTAGAGTCGGGGGAATTTTCGCGGTTTTTCAGTTAAGATACCGCTATAAGTACAATCTTAATTCAATATGTCGTTGATAAGAAATATTACCGTTTTTTGTCTGTGTTTTTGTAAATGTAGTAGACGAATAAGTTTTTATTCGAAGTGACTTGGGATAGTTAAGATAAGTTTCATTACATCGACTTAACAAGAATAAATATAGATAGATGGGCAAAGTATATTTTTATGTAGAATAAATTAGATTTAGTACAAATAAAACATAATAACCACTATAGTCAGAATGTTGCGGTAAATATGTTTTTAAAATAGTTTTTTAAAATATATTTTTAAATCTAAAACATAAAATTAAACTCTAAAACATAAAATCAGCCCAATTATAAAAACAATAAAAAGTCCCGCAGACGCCTTAATATTCAAGGGTTTGCGGGCAAATTGAGAAAGGAAAAATGTATGTGGAAAACTCTTATGGTAGCACGTGCGGGGATCGAACCCGCAACTCCCGCCGTGAAAGGGCGATGTCTTAGCCAATTCGACCAACGTGCCATGTACTAGACGCATAAAAAAGATTCTCAAAAATAGAATTTGTTTTGGAAATTGCTGTGAGCGCCTAATTAGCACCAAGTTCCTTAGCCTTGGCGACTGGATAAAGTATATCACGATTGGTTTATCTTTGCAAGGATTTTATTTTATATATTCACAAAAATCATAGATTATTTTTTCACCTTTATCCCAATAAGTACAAATAAATTTGGTCTTATAAGAATAAATGTGAAAAGATGGAGTTTTTTGTGAAAATGGTAGTCGTGAGATGTATAATATAGGAAATGCTGAGTCAGAAAGGATGAGAGCAAATTGAATAAACAGAAACGAGTATTTATCACAGGAGATCTCCATGCGGGCCACGATGGGCGCATTGACGACATTTTTGAGTTCGAAGAGGATTATTGTATAAATCATAATATAGAATTTACCAAGGATGACACGTTGATTATCCTTGGTGATTTCGGCTACATATTTGCGCCTAAACCGTCAATTACAGAAGAGATTGACCTAGAAATGTTCAAAGATTTTGCATTTACAACGGCATTTATTGATGGCAACCATGACAACCATCCGCGCATCAATGCGTTCCCAGAAGCGCAGTGGCATGGCGGTAAAGTGCATCAAATTAACGAATCGCTTTACCATCTCTGTCGCGGCGAAGTGTTTCAATTTGGCGATAAGAAGATAATGACCATTGGCGGTGCAGCGTCCATTGACAAAGAGTGGCGCGTTGAAGGCGAATCATGGTGGGCGACCGAGTTGCTGAGTAAAGCCGATGAGGACAATATCTTTGACAATCTTGAAAAGAACAAAGATATTGACATCATATTGGCGCATACGTGCCCGACGGACATGATTCCTTATCTTGGTTATTTTCCTAAACTTGACCCTACCAATAAGGTGCTTCAAGAGGTTTGGGACAGAACAAGTGCGGATTGGTATTTTGGACATTTCCATGAGGATAAAGTGTTAGATATTCCGTTTAACAGGACTTGTCGGTGTTTGATGAGAGATTTTGTGCGGATTGTTTGATGGTTTTGATGGGTTTGGATAGAGTTTAGATGGCGCTGGTTGAGAAAGATGCGATTACGACGGAGAAAACTGAATTTGAGTGCTATAGATGCAACGGGGGAGCATAATATGGTGTTGTCGCACTAATATGTTGGATAGACAGGACGGGGAGATAAAAGGTTCCTAATTCTTTAGAAAGGAGTGGGTGGCAATGGCGCAAGCATACATGGCGGTTCGCGCTGACAGGTCATCAAATGACTATCAACAGCGCTATGTGATTATTGACAAGGAAACTGGAGAAATCCTTGATGACGCAAATGGTTACGGATATAAGAGCAAGCAAAAAGCCTATGCAGCATATGGATGGAAAACGAGAGATACCTCAAAAGACGCTGAACGAGCAGAAAAGAAGCATAAAATTAAACGATGGATGAAAGAACATAAATCGTTTATGCGCGACTTAGATCAGTTTGCGTTTGAAATCTATAAAGGCTCATGGGGCCCTGACGATAAAGTTGATGTGAACTTTATAAAAGACATGTTTAAGGAATATGGTTTCGAGACAGAATTTAGTGCGCGAGACTTTTTCAAAGTTTGGTGCGGTAAATAAAAAGTTTTCTTGCACAACTTTGCCATCTGTGTTAATGTCAATAACCCACCGCCTATCACCGAATGGTGATTGAGGCGGGGGCTTGCAAAAGCCCAGCGTTATTGAGCAGAGACAAATAATGACACGACAGGATTCAGTTCCGAACCACCTTGGGTGATACCAAGCCTCTTGCTCTGGGCGTAGTCGTGCCGAGTCTATGGCAGCACAACTTAATGGCTTTGCGTCATTAAGACTTATCTCTAAAAAGAGATTGCGTTTCCTCCCGCCGCCTACGCTTTGCTTAGAGGCGGGGGTGTTCTCGCGGATTTTAGATAAATGTGCAGGCTTCCAACTAAATCAAAAAAGGATGAAGCACTAGGTGACGAAATTGAAAAATAAGATACCATCCCCCTTTTTATTAAGGAGCGAAAAAATGATGACTAATATTGCCCTTGATATTCTAAAAACGATAACATGTATGTTTGTTGGTCTTAGCCTATGCTCTTTCGGTCAGTCTATTTCTTTCTTCCCGCTTTTTCTTTTTGGGCTTATCATCGTAGCCTTCTCTCCTCATTATTTTTTAAATAAGTATGGGGATAATAAGAAAGAATTGCCGAAGTTCTACTATAAGTAGGAACACAACCCTGCCGCATTTTGGTAAAGAAAATTGTCCAGCGACAGGAATCTCTGTAAGATCATCGTAAGCTGATTAACAGCTCTATACTATGCAGGGATGCGTTCAGAAAATAAAAACCTTGCAAAAGGTTTTGGATGGCGTGTATTCTCTTGCAGGATATGCGCCTTAGTTTTGGCTGGGGAGTGCCAATATAAGAATATCGCCGAGCTACATCATGGGATGAAAGGCGACCAATTTACTGAAACGAAATCCTCCCGATGATGTCGTTCGTTAAGTGAAAGAAGGTGCTTTTGTGAGAAAGTTAGAGCAAGAAGAAAATATCCGCAAATTCGATTATGCCCTTCGTTGCTATAACGATGTGCTTCGGTGGGGTGTGCGTCCAAACTATCCTGATGAAGTTAGTCGGTACGAGCATGCTCGCCGTGAAAGACTAAATAGAATCATCAATCTTCTTCTTTTGGACTCCAAAACGCAGAACGTCAATGTGCTTGAACGGGCATTTAATCTTGCATACGAACATTGCTGCCTACATGCGCACGAAGGCGATCTTGATTCGGTGGCGATTATTGACCTCGTGGATGACTATGAGGAATTTTATTTGACATGGAGGTGCTGATGCAAACATATATTTTTTACAAGGCGATTGATGTCGGCAAGATTGTTTTTCGTGCCGCTAACATTGAAACAGGAAAATGGTTGGACGCGCCCGAGTTTCGTCGGTTGGAGCGATTGCTTGTTTTTCTTCGGAAGAATGCAGAAAAGATAGCTCCATTAAAAGACTCTGGCATTGTGTTTAACGACGACGGAAAACTCACAATGCTGCATCTCAACGTAGCTCATGGCTATTATCCTGTTTGCAAGTTTACGATTCCCCCACACCCAAAGAAACATGTTGGTTGGAAGAAACCCCAAGACGCATATCGACTCCTCGTTAAGCCCGTCGTTAACAATTTGGATTTTTAACTAAAGAATCACAAAAATTCTCCCGCCTCTAAGTACTAACATGCTTAGATGACGGGAGTATGTTAAATTCAAACAAGCACAAATATTACGCGATTAAGAGCGAAAAAACAAATCCCAAAAAGAAAGGAAGTAACCAAACATGCCTAAAACAAAAACATACGAGATCTCATTTAACATCGGCGCACATGGCACAATGAGCATCAAGGCGCAAAATAGCGACGAAGCGCTAGATAAATTCCACTCACTTTCAAACGAAGAAGTTGTTTCTAGCGCCACAATTGACTACCAAACAGCCGACATTGACGCATATTGTGCTGACGAAGAGAAACCATAAATGGCAAACAAACAACTTACTCTTGGCTCTTGTTTCGACGGCATTGGCGATTGGATTTTAGCGGCACAACATGCAGGAATTGAACCAATTTGGTCATCTGAAATTGATCGCTTCCCTAGCGCAATAACGGCGAAACATTTTCCAAATGTGAAACAACTTGGAGATTTGACATACTCCCCACCCCGCTAAAGCAGGGGGTTTTCTTGGCGACGTTCTATAAATTCTAAAACCAAACAACAACAAAGCGCCTTAAAAGCAACAAGGCGCTTTATTTTTGCTCTTATTTTCTGGTTGTCGTTCAATTCGTCAACTCGACATTGTGCTATTTTCTTCGCGTACTTTCTGCAAATCTCTTTGATAGATTCTTTCGAGATTTGTCCAAAACGTCGCAGGAACATTGAAAATATGTTCGAGATCCGTTGCTGTTTTGAGCGTTATAGCGGTATCGCCTTCAAGCAACTTCTCAGCATCTTCGAGCGACATTTTCATCAAATCTGCAAACCGCCGCTCAGAAATAAACTTATCGTAAAGAATATCTTTTATAGTCTCTCCTGGCGGGATTGCAATATAGTTTTCGCTCGTCTTGACCAATCTAAACTACCTTCTTTCTTATTTTCTCAATCTTGTTCCACTACTTGTTCTTAGAATACCAGATTTAACTCGCTGAAACAGAAAACTCTCACCTGTTTTAGATGAGAGTTTGTTTTCGTTATAAGCAGTTATGCTCGCATCTTCGGACCGTACTTAATGCGCCGATAAATCGCCATCACGCCAACTGACGCGAGAATTGTGATAATCATGCGCATAACAAATCCTCCAACATGCAAATCACAGACAGGCGAAAGAATCCAGTTAAAGAGCATCACAGAAGCGACAAGCACAATATCGTCGCTCCAAGGGCGTTTTACTTTTCTTTCGGCGTCCTCATTGGTTTCCATATCCGTTACAATTTTATCTTTATCTTCCATCTTTAACCTCATGCTTCTCTGAAACAAGCAATATCCTTAATCCGCGCTCTTTTGACATCTTGTTCAATCATCTTGCGTGCTTCCTCGTCCGATGCAGCAACAATGCGCCGTTTTTCAGTTACATCAAATTCCACTTCGAACTCTAACAACTTTTTCTTCTTGGTTTGAACTCCCCACGACTCTCATCGTGGGATTCTCGGGTCGTTCGCAACTTAGACACCTTCTCGCAGCAAATGAGACGTTGATCCAGTGCCAAGAGGTCGCGAAAAATTACCGAGCTATCCCCGTCGTCCCAACGGTTCGGCGAAACGAAAAGTTCGTTGATAAGCCAAAGGTTTAGGCTTGTTTGTAGCGAACCTTTTCGTCAAGTTCAGCGAGGAGCCTAAGCCCTTCGCAGAGGATATTCTGCGCCGCGTTGAGGTCACGGTCATGATGATGTCCACATTCGGGGCAGACCCACTCACGAACGCCGAGGTTCTTGACGGCAGGGTTCTTGAAGCCGCAAGAGGCGCACGTCTGTGAGGAGGCGTAGAACCTGTCCACCGTGAGGAGAACGCGTCCGCTCCACAAGGACTTGTATTCAAGTTGCCGCCGAAGTTCGCCCCACGAGGAGTCCGCGATGTGACGCGCGAGACAGTGATTCTTCATCATCCCGCCCACGTTGAGGTCTTCGATGAAGATGATCCCGAATTTGCGTGTGACAAAGTTCGTTAATTTATGAATGTAGTCCTCTCGTTGAGCCGCAATTTTTGCGTTCAGCCGCGCCACCTTGACCCGAGCCTTCTCACGACGCGCACTTGACTTTGATTTTCGGTCGAACGAGCGTTGCAGAAATTTCAGGCGTTTTAAGGAGGCATTGAGCGGCTTGAGCGCGTCAAACTGCGTGCCATCCGAAAGGATTGCAAGGTCTTTGATGCCAAGGTCGATACCTACAGGGTCTTCGGAGTGTTCAAGGACAGGCGCGGGAACATCGGTCGCACAAATCGAGATGTAGTACCGCCCGTCGGGTTCGATGCGAACAGTCGCGCTGAGGATTCTGCCCTCTGGAACGAGGGTTTTCCCTCCGCGAATCCGTACCCTGCCGAGTTTCGGGAGCTTGATATGTGTTCCATCGAACGCGATGTTGTTATTTGTGAAGTTCGTCCGATAACTCTGATAGTTGTCGCGTTTCGTTTTTTTGCGAGGATAGCCGAACTTGTACCCTTTCGTTTTGTGCGCCGTCGAAAAGAAGTTTGTGTGGGCGGTGTCGAGGTCGCGGAGGGCGTTCTGTAACGCGTTCTTGTCGGGCTCACGAAGGAAATCTTTCTCTTGCTTGAGCGGAGTCAGGAGCTTATTCATCTCGAAAAACGTCATGTTTTTCTTATCGTTTTCCCAACGAGCTTTTCGCACGTCGAGAAAATAATTGTAAACGAACCGTTTGCATCCGAAGGTCTTTGTGATCAACTCACGTTGCTTCACGTTCGGGTAGGCGCGGTACACATACCCCTTTTCCATTTGGTTTATCCACCTCCTTTTATCTCAAAACTTCGTTGCTATTATAACATTTTCTTTGTTGAAAATCTGCCGATTTCCGAAGAATTTCTCTTTTGCCCGCTAACCCACGACTAAAGTCACGGGCGTGCGCGGGGGATTTTATTCAAAGATGTCAATCACACGCAATCCTGTAACCATTGCTTTAGGGAAATGAAGATACTTTGATGGCTCATCGAAGAAGAACCTTAGCGCCTCTCTAGTGCTATTTGCGCTCACACGAGCATCAAAGTGGCATATCCTAATCGTTGAAACTGCCCCTTCTTCTCGCTCAACGATTTCGACTTCAACCTTTAATGTGAACTTTTTCAACTCATATTCGCCCCTTTTCAGTGCGCCGCGACCTCGCCACGCACCTGCACAGATTCCTCAAGACTGCCGTTTTGTCGCGCTTCATCAATAATTTTGTTGAAAGCAAAATCCCTGAGAATTTTGTAGCACATAATTGCGTTAACTTCGGCAATAGCGTCAATAACGACTTTACCGCGCACACAGAACTCAACCTCAAATTTCTTGTATTCAGGGAGATCTTCTTTTACAATCTCACAACCAAGAACATACAGTCCCTGCGTGTTCTCGGGAAGATCTACATACCGCTCTACATCTTCCCAAAATCTGCTAAGTGCATTAGAGGGAGACTTTCCAATGACATGCGCCGTCTTCTGCACTGTATTGACGATTTCCTCTAAGGTGTCGTTGTCAAACGTGGCATAGGTAACTTCGAGTTTAATTGCAAATTTCTGCTTTTCCATTTCTGTTTTCTCCTTTAAAAAGGAGCGAATTTTAGTGTTCAATTCGCTCCCCAACAGCACTTACTCAGCTTCCTGTTTTGCCGCCTCAACCATATCTTCAACGGTCGGGCAACTCTTTACAGCATCAGGATTGCGCCGAAGCATCTCATTGCGTGCATCAGCGTCGCACCACATCTCAACGACATCACGGGTAATTTCCATTTTGTTCTTCATCCTTTCTTTTCTGCGTTCTTCAAGAGAACGTAAATCTTATCTAAATCCTCAGCGCGACAAGCATCAATGTACGCCTTTTCCCATTCAGTTGGCTGCTTGTCATCCCATCTCTTGTAGCAGTTCCAACAGATACCAGCACCTGCGCTAATTGCTCCTGCAAGCACAGTATGCTTAACACTTGCGACGATATTCCCCATTTGGTAGTGTACGTCTGCTGCCGCGCGATGCTTCCTTGCCACCTCACCAAAGTCTGATTGAGCCTTCTCGTAGTCGTCTCTAGTCATTTTTGTTTCCACTCCTTTCTGTACTCTTATCCTACCACATCAATAAAATAGCGTCAGAAAAACCGCACTCTATTTCTCAAAAAAAATGGCGCGTTTTCTTTTTGTATGGATGACAACATCAACAGTTTTCCAATGCGCTCCAATTGTGCAAACAAAATAGGTTTGTTCGCATCATGCTATTTTCGCTTCCTGTTGAAGTTCAATTTTCCAGCGCAATCCGATCCTATACTCTATACTAAAAATGCAAATAAGGTTCAATCTTCATCCAAAGGAGGATTGCCTATAAAAATTTAATTTCAGAAAGGAAGTATACAAACATGATTAACCCAATTAACAAAACCATTCGCACCATTGGAGTAACCATTGTTGCTCTATGTGCGCTCACTTCTGTCACTTTTGCCGGGAAGGATTTTAACTTCACTGCACAGCAGGAGTATACATTTGGCAATATTGTGTGGGAAAAGAGTGCATCACCATATTACACTGACGATGGAATCAACAACATCGTTGACAACATTGTTAAGGCAAACCCTAACGTGCTTCGTATGCGTAATGGAGAGGGCGATACGCAGAGAGGACTGCAATACCCATACATTCTTCCCGATGATGAATCCAATGCGCACAATCTGCCAGGAGGAATTCTTACGCTCAATGAAGGACTTGTGAATGAGTGTCTTTATAACAGTAAAACATCAGAGGTTCATGGAACAGGCGACAAGGCGTTCATCTATGGCCGCTCTATGATGGCAAACGTCATTGCGCACGAGATGACACATTGGGTCAATAAGGATTGGTTCAGAATGCTTGGATTCATCGAAGATGGCGCAAACGATGGCGAAGTGGTGCATCGTGCGTTTCAGGATTATATCAATCGCGGCGACTGGAAGCTCTTGATGGACAACGTTACTGCATTCTCGACCAAGCCAGAGGTCAAAAAGGTGCTCCAACAGAACTCTAAGAAGGTCGAGATGCAAGCGGATGCAGGTGCGTTTAGGCTTCTTGAACACAGCGAAATCTATTCGCCAGGTTCTCTCGCTATCTACATGGAAGCGCGCAACGCCGAGCACAACGACGATGCTCATGATGAGTCCAAAATCAATCAGCATCCTGAGCCGCTTGCTCGATATAATGCCATCCTTGCGCGCATCAGCGAGGCTTCCAATGGGCGCGTAAAGTATGAAAACCACATGCTTTATTTGGACGGCAAGAAGCTCCTCGGAACAGGTGTAATGCCAGATACGATTGGCGACGACTCCACAGCTCGAACGCTCTTTCTCGCAGGACAGCTTGCAAAAGCTGTGAAGTACCAAATGGGTACGCGCAATGGAGGAGCGCTCTATTTCTCCAAAGGAGCGCTTGATTCTGACGGCAGGATTGCATTTATGGGCAAAAATAACGAGACTGGGCAGACTGTTATGTTCGATTTGTTCAATGTCACACCAGAAGCCGCTGATGCGCTAATGAGCGGCAAAAAGCCTGTTGGCGCTGAGGAGCAGGCGCTCGTTGAGATTCATGACTTTTTGAAGAAGCAGTGAGTTGATTTGTTTTTTCGATAAAAATCTGAGACAAGATTTTTGTTTTGATATATACTGATGCCATCAAAAAGAATTGCGATTGTAGGCACATCTAAACCACAAGGGAGGCTAAAATGGAGACTGATGTGCAGAGAAAACCCTAACGGGACGAGTAAATTCTTAGTTAGGTTGGCAGACATTTTTGTCTGCTTCGCGTTCCTTAGAGATCGCGCGGATTGAAACTACATTCTCGATGAGGCACATCGTATCATGGACAAGCACTTCGCACCCATATTGGGTGCGCGGATTGAAACAAACGCCGTATGTATACGGGTAGTGTGACATTAGATACCCAAAAAACAGGTAGATTACAATTCTCTACCTGTTTTTTGTTGCCTTTGTTAAGCCGAATGATTATATTCTTTTTCCATTTCTTCTTTTAGTTTTTGTTCAATTTCATTGTCTTCATAGTTCACAAACTTGTCAAGTTCATCTTTACATGCCTTCAAATAATCATCATCGTTCATGCGCTGACGGATATAAACTGGGATCGTCACATCTTCCATATCCAAAATCAGCTCTTCATTATCGGGCGGGTTGTTGTCACAACGCGCCACTTGAACGAGACATGGTTCAGACATCTGGTGCATCACCGTGTTGTTTAAGCGCACAATCGCTTGCCCGATTGGCATCTTTGCGAGCCAAATTGGAACATCGCGGTTGTCAAGACGCGCGTTGCGGCAAAGCATTTGCGTCATAAGCGCTATGTCTTTGTCATTACCTAGTCGATGAATGATTAGGATTGCACAGTTTGTGATCATCGCTGGCGGTAAGTGGGTTGGCGTCTGCACAATAATCATACAGTAAACGCCATATTCGCGCGCTTCGTTGAGCAGAATGTCAAAGATTGTTTCTCCAACATCAAGTGGCGAACTGTTACCGCTTTCAGGATTGTCAATTATACGATGGGCTTCTTCCAAAATGTAAAAGCGTTTTTCAACGACCTTATCGCGATTCTTCTTGAGTCGCGAATACATGAAGAGACCATGTGAAATCAGCTCAATAACAGCCTTTTTCGTGGAACTGTCAAGGTCGCCGCCTTCAAGCACAACAATGCGTTTGCCATCAATGAGGTCTTCAATGTGAATGCACTTATCGTAATCATTCACGCAGTACATTGCCGCAAGTTCGCCTGCGTAGTAGCCTTCAAGTTTCGCGAGAATCGAGTCGTAAGCATCCTGCATCCCCATGCCAGATTTAGCGAATTTATCGAAGATGTGTTTTTTGAGCTTGTCATCAGTAATCGACGCGACTTTAATGCTGAGTGACGGCACTTTAGCGAGCGGATCGCCCTTGCCATCAGCAGACTTCATGCACTGGATGATTTGGTAGATTTCTTTGAGCGTGACTTGTGCAATCCTATGATGGAAATCATCAAGTTCCGCTTGTGTGGTTGGTTGCATTTCGACAGGTTCGCCGTCAGCATCAAGCACGAGAACGCCATGAATCAGCATGGAAATACGTGCCGCTGCTTTGAGGACGGAGAACATCTTTGTACCGAATCCATAACCCAAGCAGAGCGATTCAACGACTTTATCGAGCCACTGAATAGCGCCGACGTACTTTGGAGGTATAAAAAGGTTCATGCGGATTGGGCGCACTGACGTGTAATCCATTCCATAGAACTCAAAGTCGTCGATTCCGTTCGGAGCGAATCGTTTGAGAACGCGCCAAGAGTTCTTCCAGTCAAGAGCGAAAATCTTCATGTCGCTGTAATTACGGATAACTTCGCGTGCAACACGAACAGCAGAAGTGGTCTTCCCTGAGCCTGATGCGCCGCAAATGAGCGTGTGCATGAACTCGTCTTTGGAGAAATAGTAATTGTAGCTTGGCATCCCGTCTTCTGAATTGATTTGTTTTCCAAAGTAGATTTCGCCATTCTTGTTCGCAAAGACGCTAAATGCAGGAATGTTGGTTGCAACCGTGCTGACCCCGCCTGTTTCAACGCGCGGTAAGTGCGTCATAGCGGCAAGTTCCGATGTGAGCATGATGGTGCTCCAAAGGTAATTGTCAGCGATTCCTGGCGTATTGTCTTTCATCGTGCAAGGTTCAAAGACGGAGGTGTGTTTCATTAAGTGGTTTTGCGTGAACATATCAGGCGTGACGCACTGAATTGTTGCGATTTCGTTGTCGCCGCCCCATGATGTAACAGCGGTGAGTGCAATTCCTTGCGCTGCTTTTGGCGTGTAACTAACGATGTAGGCATCGACATGGAACGCTCCCATACGAGCGGCAAGATTCCAACGCACATTGCTTTGGTCAAGCAGTTTAATGATGTTACCTTTTTGCTCATCAAAAATTTGATAGGAGCGGCTAACACCAACCGTCGGACCAAAGGAGAAGTTGAGTCCTTGTCCTGTTGCCATTGCGTTCGATTGTGCAGTGGAGAGACCTTGTGCGTTGCTAAGAGCATTGCTCTTGCTTGCTGTCGTGCCTGTTCCGCGACTATCGGACGTGCTTGTTCCAGCGCTGACACCTTGCCCGTCAGAGAGCGAACGAGAGAGCCCTTCGTTGGTCGTGCGTCCTGTTCCTGCACTGACGCCTTGCGCCAATGTTTCGGTTCTGCCGAGGGAGTTGCCGACACTTTGCGAACGAGTGAGTCCGTTAGAGAGACTATGTGACGTTGAGTCGGAAACACCATGCGAAATGGATTGCGAAAGTCCGTCAGAAACGCTTCTTCCAACACTATGCGATAAACTTTGTCCGCGAGAAATCCCCTCACTCCATCCTTCTGTCTGCCCTCTTGCGACGCTAAATGCGTTCGAGAGAGAGTGACTGTTGGATAAACTGTTTGAAAGGCTCTGTGAATCAGAGAGGCTGTGTGTGAATCCACGAGAAAGCGAATCGCTGATAGATTGCGAGCGACTATTTGAGAGGCTATTGGACAGACTGTTGGATAGGCTGTTCGAATCAGACAGCGAATGACTGCGCGACATCGAATCTGACATAGAGTGCGAAAGCGAATCACTTAGTGACTGCGATCTGCTCATGCTGTGACTGTTGGATAGACTATCGCTGATGCTTCTGCTGTCAGAAATTGAATTGCTGTTGCTGAAACTATCAGAAATAGAACGACTTGTCGAGTTCCCAATCGAATGTGTGTTGCTGTTGGAGAATCCATTCGACCATGAATTACCATCAGAAATAGAATGTGTTGTTCCGTCCGAAATGGAGCGTCCCATGCTGTTGGAGAATCCACGCGTGAACGAATTAGAATCCGTCATGCCACGAGCCATGCTAGAACTCATGCCATGCCCATGGGTTTCTCCATATGCGTCTGATGAGGTGATGCCCTCAGAACGCGAAAGACTATTTGTAAGACCATGTGCGTCTGATCGAGTAAATCCTTGTCCTTCAGAAGTTGACACACTCCCACCGCCTGAAAAAGCACTAGCGCTGGCACTTCCGTTATAGCTCGTTGTTCCTGATATATTATGAGATCTTCCATCCGTATTTGTGTCTGAACTTCCTCTACTAATCGTTCCTGTCATAGAGTGTCCATCAGTATGTGTATTAGAAGTGCCCCAGTTTTCTGATGTTCCGTTGGTGTTTGTTCCGGTCGTGCCAATCGTGTGACCGATGTTGTTGCTGAATCCTGCTGTACGACTGTTTCCAGTGGTATGTGATGTGCCATCAGAAATCGTATGAGACCCGCCATAGTTGCTAGACCAACCTTGTGATGTTCCATCCGTAATGGTTTGACCTGTCGTGTTCCCAATCGTGTGTCCTTGTGTGATTCCTTGGGTTACGCCATGTGTGTTACCGATGGTATGCCCTTGCGTAATTCCATAGGTGTCGCCAAAGGTGTTTCCAATGGTATGCCCCATTGTTTCACCGATGGTGCGACCCTGCGTAAGACCATAGGTGTTGCCGACTGTATGCCCGTGCGTAACACCTTGGGTAATACCACTGGTGATGCCATGAGTATTGCCAATGGTGTGCCCTTGCGTTAAAGATGTGCCATCAGTGACGCCGAGTGTGTGACCACGAGTAATGCCTTGGGTTTGCCCAAGAGTTTCACCCATTGTGTGACCAACGGTTGTCGATGTGCCAAGAGAGTGACTTTGGCTACGACTAATGGATTGCGTTTCGCCATAGGTGTCGCTTGCGCCAACAGTATGGGAGCGACCAAGAGATTCTGATTGGGAAACGCCATGAGTTTGCCCCATACTCTCTGTTTGAGACACGCCTTGGCTATCTGTAATGCTTTGTGATTGTGATAATCCATGAGACGCTGTATT
>QWCI01000318.1_pt1 | contig 19698 bp, 17 predicted proteins | sample 1972541 | NCBI WGS metagenome assembly QWCI01 (sample SAMN09866712, study PRJNA288562) | Human oral metagenome isolate term3_saliva, whole genome shotgun sequencing... | isolation source: mouth | host: Homo sapiens | place: USA: California | reverse complement strand
GTCCAGTAAGCAACCTATAGCGATTTTGCTTGGAGGGCAAAGTGGTGCCGGTAAGACTACAATTCATCGTATTAAACAGAAAGAATTTCAAGGAAATATCGTTATCATAGATGGTGATAGTTTTCGCTCTCAACATCCACACTATTTAGAACTGCAGCAAGAATATGGCAAAGACAGTGTAGAATACACCAAAGATTTTGCAGGCAAAATGGTAGAGTCTTTAGTAACAGAATTGAGTTATTTGGGATACAATCTTTTGATAGAGGGAACTTTACGAACGATTGATGTTCCAAAGAAAACAGCACAACTATTAAAAAATAAGGGGTATGAGGTACAATTAGCCTTGATTGCGACAAAGCCAAAGCTGTCCTATCTGAGTACTCTTATCCGTTATGAAGAACTGTACGCTATTAATCCAAATCAAGCACGCGCAACTCCAAAAGAACATCATGATTTCATTGTAAATCATCTAGTTGATAATACACGGCAATTGGAAGAACTAGCTATCTTTGAAAGAATTCAAATTTATCAACGAGATAGAAGTTGTGTATATGATTCAAAAGAAAATACAACTTCAGCAGCAACCGTTCTTCAAGAGTTACTCTTTGGGGAGTGGAGTCAGGTAGAGAAAGAGATGCTTAAATCTGGAGAAGAAAGATTGAAAGATTTAACTAATCGAAATGGTTGTTAGAACACAAATTTTAAAGTAAAGTTTATTAAAAAATGCTAGCTCTTAGATTATGGTCAAAAAATAGCTTTAAAATAAACTAACAAAGTGAGTATAATTAAAAGTAATAAATCTCACCGTCATTCTTTTTTTAATTAATCGTTGTCCTCAAAATATTTCCAATTTATTGGACTTTTTGTACTAGACTTATACTTCTTAGTTAATTCTATCTGTTCTATAGTATTGAAAATAATTTGTAGACTGAAAAATGAGGGAGTTCGTTACAGTTTAGTAGAGCCGATGTATGGCGAACGTCATGTACGGTGGTGTGAAAGGGGATGTAAATAATGTCCTACTTATTGCTATTCAAAAGTGTTTTTTTACTCAGCTTCTTTTATAATCGAAAATATATTAATAAAATCTATTTTTGTATTTGATATTAAAACATGATAAAATGTAGTTATTCTACAAAAAGAAAGGAAAAACAAAATGACTACAACTAAAAATCCTTGGAATGATATTCTAACAACAACTAACGGGAATAAGAAAGTTATCGTCGCGCGTGATGATTGGGAAATCATTCAAACTATACTAGAATCCGAAAATAAAAACAACTCCACTAAAAGCACTGAACTACATTTGAATTTCTATCCTCAACAATTTGTAGGGGACATTAAAAATGCTGATGTTATTATTTTAGCTAAAAACCCTGGCTATTCTGAAGGATATGAAGAACTTTACAACAATAATAAAAATTATCAGCAAACTTGCTTAGATAGTTTACAATTGAAAAAAGTAGGTTTTTACGCCTTTGAACTTGATGAAGGTGAAAAACTTGGTTACGCAGCAGAGAAATTCAAGTTCTGGTTCGAAGATGCGGGTATGGGTGATCGGTTTAAAACAAACGACGATTATAAAAAACATGTAGACTGGTTTACAAAACATATAGCTTTAGCTGAGTTTTTCCCTTATCATTCTACTGATTATGATAAAAAAATCACTACTCTAGTTGAAAAAAAAGGATATCTTCCTACTCAACAATTTTTATTTAATTTGATTAAAGAAAGAATTGCGGATAAAAGCAAACCACCTGTAACTATTCTTATCGCGCGTGGTTATGCTGAATGGACTAACGCTATTCCTGAGTTAAAAACTTATGAAAAATGTTATCGCTCTACTAGCGGACTAGCTGCTTCAGTAAGGACTACATGCTTATTAAAAGGAGATGGTAAAGCTAAAATTTATGCTACAGAAGAATTTTCAAAAACTTTGAGCAAATTATTTAAAGATCTATAAAATAAATATAACAGACTCTTTTTAATGCAATCGTAAATACTGTATTGTGTAGTTATTAGTAAACCTATATATTGTCCCTAAATTTATTTAGATTATTCTCTAGGATTTTACTTGATTTTAAAGAAAATATAGTAGTTTAACTTATAAATAGTTCAGAATCAGAAAGAAGGTAGAATAAACAGATTATTTTAATTAATTTCTAATAGTGTGAAGCCGAACTTGCATAATAATATTTAAAAAGGAGCGAAAAAATGAATTATCAAAAATTAAATGATATTACTGGTGCTACCAAAAATGAAAAAGATAAATACTATGTTTACGGACTCTATGAAGAAGGCGAGAAACTACCTTTCTATATTGGTAAAGGAGAGGGAACTCGCCTAATATCACATATTGACGAAGCACTGACAGAAGTAGCTCAAGAAGAAAACATACAAATTAGTAAAAAAATTCAAATTATTAGAAAACATAAGGGAAAAATTATACCTGTAATCATTAAATTTGGTTTAACAGAGCACGAAGCTTTTATGGCTGAATCAGCATTAATTAATCTTATTAATTTTTCAAAAGGAGATGAAGAATTAACAAATATAGTTAGTGGTCATGCCTCAAAAAGAGAAAAAACGACAATCTCCAAAGATGGACTGATTCAGGCTAGAACAATTGATAACTTTATTGATAACTATGCCTTATCTGATTTTGATTTTTCAACGATTAAGGAGAAATGTGTACTCATTAAAATCAATAGTAGCTTTCAAGCCGATGATACTACAGAAGATATTTATCATAATGTACGTGGTGTTTGGAATATTTCTGAATCACGTAAAAAAGACTTAGAGTATGCTCTTGCATTATATCGTGGTGTTTGTGTTGGTATTTATAAAATTCAAGGTTGGAAGAAAGCTTATGAACATTCATCAGAGCATCCTTTCCCAACAAGGAAGGAAGGGGGTAAAATAGAAACTAGTGAAGAAACTATTGTGAAATATTCTAATATAGAGGATTTAAAAAAAGATTATCCAGAATTATATAAACGCAGTTTCTCTAATTCAGAATTTCCCCAGAAATCTTTAGATAAATGGAGAAATAGAAGTTTCTTTTATGGCAACTGGGATGGATCAGATGTACCTCAACACCTTGTTCAATGTCTAAATAAGCGAATTATTAACATCCCTAAATTCACTAAATCTGTTAAAGAATTTAAATCTATTGATAATCAAGCAGCTGTTATCTATAATGATCTTAAATAGCTTTAAATCTAGATCTCGTAGTACTTTTTAATTAATTGTAGAAAGTTTTAAAGCAATCTATCTTCTTAAAATATGATTTCATTGTATAATCGTCAAAATATTATTCTGTTAACCATTTCATTTTTAAACTTCTGGTATAGTCTTTTATTAGAATTTAATTAAAGTCAATATTTTTATGTCAAGACACATAGTATCAATGCTTTTTAATGCCTTGTATTATGTGTTTTTGATTTGTTAAAAAATTTTATACCATAGACAAAATATGTCTATCTTATGCTGTATAATACTTATATAGAAATAAGAGAAAGAAGGTAAATGATATATGGCAAATTCATCAGAAGCACATGGCAGAGTTTATATTAAAGCATCTAATCTTAAAACTATTGAGGATTTTCTGTTAATTCAAGAAGAAAGAAATAAGTATGTTTATTATCCGACTGATATTATAGATAGCCAATCTAACATATCAGATATAGTCTCTTCAAGAACGACTCAAGAAAATGGTTATTATATATGCAACATGTGGTTTACTGCTGAGGGTAGATGGTGTTTTGAGAATAATATAGATGACTTTTTTGATTGTACTTTATTTCAAGATACAGATGATGTTCTTATAAGACAAATGAAGGAATATGTTTGTAGTCAAGATATTCAAATCAAATTTGAGTATGTAGATGCTGAAGCTAGTCAGAATTTTGTTAAGGAACAAGAAGCAACAATTACATATAATTCAAAAACAAAAGATATAAGTATAGATGTTAAAACTATAAAAGACTTACCTTACACAGCTGAAAACCTAATAGTTTATGGATACTATGAATGTGATGAAATTGTTTCAGTTCAATTTTTACTTGATTACTATGATGATTATTTAAGAGAAAATGAATTTTATTTAAAACACAAAGATGAAATTATCCCTATTTTAGAAAAGCAAAAAGAAAAAGAAGAAATCTTCTTTTTCGTAGAATCACTTGAATCATCAATTCCTGAGTTAAAAGAATATGTAGAAAAGAATAAGGAGTAAAAAATGAAAGCTATTATTAAAAATCCAAAAAGATTCTTTGAACTTTTAAGGTTGTATTTCGTACCAGTAAAAGGTAGGAAAGTAGTTCATGTACCAGCTTATGCTTATAAAGAAGATGAAAATGAAAAGATTTATCTCCATAACAATGAACTTCATTTATCTAAAAAGATGTTTGAATTTCTAGTAAACAAAGGTTTAGATTTAGTAGAATGTCTTACAGAAGAATAGTGTATGTTGTTGATTAACTTTACTAAATTTTTAAATTTAAAAGTGCAATAAAAAATATATATTCAACAGAGACAAAAGGAGGAAATAGTTTTATGACAAATGCCAAAGAATTCGCATTAACTGCTCACAAAAATCAAACAAGAAAAGGGAAAATCACACCTTATTCATTTCACTTATTTTTGGTCAATAATATATTAGAAACACTAACAGAAGATTCTAATATTATTGCTACCGGATGGTTACACGATACTGTTGAAGATACCGATGTCAGTCTTGAAGATATTAAACAAGAATTTAATGATGAAATTTATTCATATATGTCTTTGGAATCTGAAGATAAGTCTATTAAAGATTGGCAAATTCGTAAAGAACTTCAACTAGAAAAATTTCGAGAAGTGTCAAAAGATGAGTCACTAAGAAAAGTCCTACTTGTAACTTTTTCTGATAAATTGGCTAATTTAATGGAAATTTACCAAGATTATTTAATTAATGGTGATTTATTATGGGACCGTTTTAATTCAAAGGATCAGAAAAAACAACTATGGTACTTTAAGGAGTTTTATAAAATCTTTAAAGATAATCAAGATTTATTTTCGAAAAACAAAGATATTTTAAATAACTATAAAGAAATTTTAAAGCTTTTATTTTATAACGATTAAAAATATGTTTTTAAAATTATCTTTTAATTAAATGTAAATAGAAAGGACACAAATGAATAAACCAATAGCAGCTATATTTGATATCGACGGAACAATTTTTAGAGATTCTTTACTTTTAAAGCATATGGAGAAGTGTGTTTCCTATGATGTATTTCCAAATAGTGTCAATACTGAAATTAAATTTCACAAAAACGCTTGGGAAAATAGAGAACTAGACTATGATGACTATCTCTATATTGCAGCAACACTTTATACAAAATATATTGCAGATAAAGATGTACTTGATATTGATTTTGTTGCCAAAAAAGTTATTGAAAAAGAAAGTAAAAAACTTTATCGATACACTCGTGATCGGATTAAATGGCATAAGGAACAGGGACACCAAATTATATTTATTTCGGGTTCTCCCGATTTCTTGGTTTCAAAAATGGCCGAAAAATTGGGCGCTGATATCTGGTATGCAACAAATTATCTTCAACGTAATAATAAGTACACTGGAGAAGTGATTCCTATGTGGGATTCAGCTTCAAAATTACAAGTCTTAAAAAAATTGTTTATTGATTTCGAAAAATCCTATGCTTATGGAGACACAACTGGTGATTTTACAATGCTTCAATCTGTAGGATTTCCGACAGCAATAAATCCTAACAAGAAATTATTGGATAAGATTACAAAAGAGAAACTAGACTGTAAAATCATTATTGAGAGAAAAGATGTGATTTATAAACTAGATGAGGCAAAGCATGGAATTTATTAAAGCTACGAATCAATTTATAGAAAATTACTATCCAAGAGAAGATCTTGACCGTATTGAAAGTATAGAGATAGGAATAAGGGATTCTGAAAATTATTCTCGATATTTTTTAGAAGTTCAGAAACAATCTGAAGACTTTGATTGTGATTTCTTTAATTTTGATAACATGGATTATTATGTAGTGGATGATTCTGTTCATTTTAAACAGATTATTAACTTAGAGAATAGTTCCTATGTGTTTTGGAAAGATTATTAACTTTAACAACTAAGACATTAGATTTCAGCTCTTAGAAAATAATGTTTAAAAATTTGAGCTGGTAAGAATTTAATTGAGTATACCAATAGGTATTAAATCGGCTATAAATTGCTCATGGTTAATATTTATGGTAAAATTAACAATAGATATGAAAGCACTTACAACTTATTGCACAATTTTAAAATGTGATCATAATCTTTAACGTAGATTGTAATTTAGCTTGTAAGAGTTCATTCAAAAAATACCTAGGAGGTAGGTGTTGTATTGTTTTTGGTGTAAGGGGGAAGTACAGTTTTTTAATATATATGTTACCAAATATGTTACCAAAAAATAATCGAATCTTTCTACAAACAAAAAAAGATTCAATGTATATGTTTAATCACTCTATTTTGGAGTGATTTGTCTTATTTTTATATTTATGAAAGGATTGCTTATGAGCGGCTCATTTTCTGATAGTCCTACCCACGATGATAAATTTAGCATTGAGAACTATATTAATGGTTTATCAAATTTTATTACTGAGTGTGAAACACCTTTAACGATTGCAATTCAAGGAGACTGGGTACTGGAAAAACCAGTATTATGTATCAAGTCGAGAAAAGATTAAATCCTGAAAAACAGGATAAAAAAATTCAGACTATTTTTTTTAATACTTGGCAATACTCACAGTTTGATATGGGAAATAATTTAGCAGTAGCATTAATTACAGATTTAATTAGTGAGTTAAATGTAGAAGATTCAAAAAAGAAACAGTTTTTTAAAAAAGCAAAAGGTGCGCTATCTAAAGGCTTAGAATATGTAAATTTAGACTTTGGCATACTAAATGGAGAAAAATTAACTGAAAAATTTCAAGATTTAATCATAGGTTTTGGTGAGAGAACTGATGATATCAAGCATTTAAAAGAAAACTTACAAGACATTATTAATGATGCCATTAAGGAAAATAAAAGTGACCGAATAGTTATTTTTATTGACGATCTGGATCGATTAGTTCCTGAAAAGGCCATAGAACTCTTAGAGGTTTTAAAATTATTTTTAGACTGTGAACATTGCGTCTTTGTATTGGCTATAGATTATAATGTTGTTGTTAGAGGTGCAAAAAGTAAATATGGTAAAGATTTAGATGATGAAAAGGGGAAAGCTTTCTTTGAAAAAATTATTCAAGTTCCATTTACAGTACCAGTAGCAAATTATGATTTGCAGAATTTTATTGAGTCCTCACTTAACAAACTTGATTTTTGTTTTGATAAAGATAAAGAAAAAGATAGAAAACAGTTAGAAACAATCACTCAATTAATTAGATATTCTATAGGAAATAATCCTCGTAGCATTAATAGACTTTTTAATTCAGTTAGCCTCTTAATGTATATCAATAATGGAGATAAAGTAGATCATGATGAAAAATTGATGATATTAGCAATGGTATGTTTCCAATTAAGATTCGAGGAAGCATACAACTATCTATTGACAGCATATAATAATAGTCCCGAGAATAGCGATGATATAGAATCTTACTTGATAGATTTATTAGAAAATTCTTTTGAATTATTAGATGATGATGTTGATTATAATTCATTAGTATCACTTCTTGGAAAATTTACATTTAAAGATAAGAAGGATAGAGACGATTTTACCAATTTCTATAGAACTTTGAAAGAATTACTTGGATATAATGAACAGGGATTAACCATGGAACAATTTAACAAATTAATTGAAAAAATGACATTTTCAAATGCAGTTTCAATTGGAAATACTGATACAATTACAGCAGATAAGAAAAAACAAAATCATGCTCCAAATGAAGATGTGCAGTTTGTAATTCGTAAACTATTTAATACTTTAGTTGGTGATGAAAATTACTTTGATCTTAAAAAGCCAGAGTTATTCGGTAAAGAAACACGAGAAAAACGAGAAGCTCCTTTATCTGAGGAATTTGTTTCGATTCCAAATGAATTCGATAGAATCAGATTAACAAGGGGAAAAGGACAAGGTCTAAACATATACTCTTCGCATAATAAATCAAATTTTATTTATATTTCAGGGGATACGCACGGTCGAATGCTTAATGATGGAATGGCAATTGTTGTTAATAACAAATTGGTAGAAAAGATAAAAGATAATATTTTAGCTAGTGACTTGCGAAGTGAAGAACTTTATCACGAATTTGAGATGAATTTTAGAGATAACTTAACTAAACTATTATCTAAGGCAAGTAAAATATTAAATAATTAAATAATTAAATAAATTTAAAAATAATTAAACTATAAATTTGTAAATTAGTAATCATGTGCAAATAGAGACTGATGAAAAGATGATTTCTGTTTAAAATTATCTTTTCCTAAAAAATTAAATAACACGCTATATGATTTGGTTTTATAATTGATACAGATTAATAAAATATTGACAAAATATTGACAAAATATTATATATAGACATTAATTGTCTATGGAATGTAGTAAAATGACATTGTCGATGAAGTCGACATAAAAAGAATAAAGTGAGGATAAAACTATGTCAAAAGATAAAACGTTAGAAGCATTAAAAAAATCGTTACAAGATAGAGATAAAGCAGAATTAAATGAAGAGCAAAAAAAGGAATTAAAAGATGTTATAGAAAAAGTTTTTATGCAGGCATTATTAGATAAAGGTAAACCTAAAGATATTTTAGCCAAAGTATTAAAAGATAAAGATGAATTTTTAGAGATATTTAACCCTTGGCAGAATGACGAAGGTAAGAAGTTAATTAAAAAGTTTGTAGATAACATTAATAAATCTGATTCTAATATATATTTTTCTTGGTTGGATATTTTAGATACAGATAAGCAGTGGAAGAAACCGGATAATGAAGATTCTGAAAAGGAGGTTAAAGATAAGCATAAACATGTAAATATGCGTTACCAAATTCCAACTCATTTTCATGGGGATATTGATAAAGCTATAATCATTCACTGTATGGAGAATCCTAGAGGTTATTTAGGGAAATGGAAAGATAGTGAAATTGATAAAGAATTTCAAGGCGAAACACTAAATGAATTTTATCTTTATTCAGCTAGCAAACGTGAAGAAAAAAGTAAAATATTAAAAGAAATAATTAGAGAACGATATCAATTAGAGAAAGATTCAATAGAAGAAAAGTTAGAGGAAAAAATTATTAACATTATCTATAGCTATGAAGAAAGTGCTTTAGGACGTGAAATTGAACATATTTATAAACAAGATAAAGGCAACAAATATTATAACTTTGATTTTGAGAGTGAGAAAAGTAAATCTAAATTATTAAAAGATTATTACTATTTTAAAGAATATTATTCTCAACTAATTCAGACAAATAAAAAATTAGATTTCAAAAAATTAAAGAATGAGAAAGAAGCTGTTAAAAAAATTGCTGATAAAATTTGTAATGTAGAAATTTATCCTTTCTCATGTGCTCAACCAAATTTAGGAGGAAATGGTATTGGAAGAAAAATTCTTCTCAATTCAGATTTATCTCGTTTGGGAGCTTACATTGTATTGAGAAGAATTTATAGATATCTTAATGATAAAACAGAAAAACCTGTTATTGTTTTTCGTAAATACGATAGGGCTTGGGAAAAATTATTTAATAAAATTTTTGAAGATGCTAAAATTTTCGAATATAAAAAGGTTTTAGAATTGTTAGAAAAAGGTTTCTTTTATTGTCAAACTGGATCACAAGGAGGTGGGATAACAAATGGGAATGTAATCTCGGTTCCTCATTATAGAGCATTTTTATCTATGAAAAATGTCGCGTTTGACGAAATCTCTGAACTATTACCTCGAATAGAAGTTGATAAAAGAACAAAAAATAGGTAAATAAAATGTCTAAGATGAAACCACAAGAACGACTTTTAACAATCTTTTTCCGTTTACAAGCAGGCGAGAGGCTATCAAAAGTTCAATTAAGTGATGAATATGAGATTGATTATAGGACTGTACAAAGATATATGAGCACCTTAAAAAATTTTTTGCAAGAGCAGCATATATCAAATACAGAGATAAAATTCGATACTTCAGATAATACCTATCGTTTGATTGCTAAAACAACTTTTAATAAAAAGGATATTTTAGTAATTTCAAAAATTCTTTTGGAGAATCGTGCACTAAACAAATCAGAACTATATTCATTACTCGAAGATCTTCTATCTTTACTCTCAAGCGAAGAACAAAAAGAGATAGATGCAATTATTGGCAGTGAGCGTTTTAACTATAAATCACTGACTAATGATAAAGACAGAATTGATACAATTTGGTTTTTATCGGAAGCTATTCGCAGGGAACAAATGCTCGAAATAGAATATAAAGCTCCATTAAAAGATGTTAAAAGCCACATCATTTTTCCTGTTTCCCTCTATTATGATGCCCACTATTTTTATCTGGTTGCTTACCATTTGAAACATGAAAAGTATACAACGTATCGTGTTGACAGAATTGAGACTCTTAATAAATCTCAAAAAAAGAAACCATTGATTTCACTTAAGGATAAGTATAAAGATGGGGAGGTTCGAAATCGTAAAGTAGATGCTTTTGCAGGAAAAAAAATTTATGTTACTTTAATCTATAAAGGAAATTCTGAAATTGTTTTAGATCAATTTCCAGAGCATGAAATTCTTTCTGAGAATTATGATGAAATAAAAGTAAAAATTACAAGTCAAAACACTCCAGGTCTCAAACGATGGATTCTAGGACAAGGTGAAGCAGTAACTCTTTTATATCCTCCAGAGTTGATTGAAGAAATACAAGAATCTCTTGAAAAAACATTAAAAAATTATAAAAAATGAAGAGGTAGACATTTTTTGTCTATCTCTTCGTTTATAATAGAGATATAGATAAGGAAAGAAGGTAACAATAGATGTATAGATGTGAAATAAGAGAAGATTTTGAAATAGCATGGTTAGAAAATATAAAGGAAGTAATAGAGTTTCATGGGAGATATGTTACAGGTGATATGATTTCGCTAACTTTATCTGATCTAAGACACTTAGCAGAGGGGAAATTTCTTGCTTGGAATGTAGAGGATGTGTATTCACAAGTACTATATCTTGATGAAGATGCTAAGGAAACACTAAAAAAATTATTGTAAGGAGAAATCACATGTCAAAAAAACAAACTGTAAAATATAAAGTTAGTCGCCAATTAAAACTTGCTTTAGAAGCTTTGCATGATCGTATTCTTCAAAAAGAGTATAAAGTTGTGGAGAGTCAAGATATTCTGTTTAGTCTATTGGATGTACGGGATACAGGAATAGGATATGCTTTAGGATATTATTCTTTAACAAAAGGAAAATTGTTAAAGGAATTTGCTAATGGAAAAATGATTGGAAGTAGACCTCGTACCAATATTGAGAGCGAAGAATTAGTAGCTTTTTCTAAAAGAAAGATAATCCATAATCAAATTACTTCTTCACCTGTAGAAATCATCAATGAAGCTCCCTCAACCTACTATTTTGCTGAATGTGATGAATTTCCAATGTCTGAATATATGAAATCTATCTTTGATTTTGCTGAAGAGATGCGCTTGCAAAATTCTCCTGATGGTGTCATTGATTCTTATTGGATTCTATCTGGAATTTCCCAAGAACAGGAAACAAATGCAAATCACTTAATTTACAAACAATACTTGTTAAGTGGTAGAAATAGTTACTCAGAAGATGGATTACTAGATGTTTTTACAAACTCATGGTTTAGATTTCGTGAACTTACAGATGGCAAAGCGGAGAGAGATAGAGCCAGCAAAGAAAAAAGAGCAGCACATATCTCCTCTAAATTATCAAATCCAGATTACTCTCTTTTAAGTGATATAGCTACGGATATCACTTTGAAGGCTAGTAATGGAGAGTTAATGGAGGTTGTCGGACGTGATGATGAGATTCGAAAAGTGGAGATTGCCCTCACACGTAGAGATAAAAATAATGTAGTGCTACTAGGAGATGGAGGCGTTGGTAAGTCGGCTATTGTAGATGGTATTGCTATGCGTATCTCTAGAGATGAGGTTTTATCTCTTAAGGGAAAGAAAATCCTTCAATTTAATTTAAATGATTTGTATGCAACACTGAATAGTTATACAAGTGAAGGTATCAATAGATTCATAGAAGAAATGAAGCGGGAAAAAGATATTATCTTGTTTGTTGATGAAATTCATATGTTAGGAAGAGCCAAATCTTTAACAGATTTATTCAAGCCTTTAATGGCACGGGGAGATTTTCGAATTATTGGAGCAACCACCCCGTCAGAGTGGAATACATATGTTTCAGGTGACACTGCTTTTGTACGTCGCTTTGAGAAAGTAATTGTAGAGGAACCAAGTATCGAAGATACAGTGAAAATTGTTGAGACAATAGCACCTGCATATGAAAATTTTCATCATGTAAATTTTGAACAAGACACAATCGAACTAGCGGTGAGACTTGCCAAGAAGTATTTAAAAGGAGAAAAACTGCCCGACTCCGCCTTTACAATCATTGATAATGCAGGTGCTTTGGTCCGGATTGAAGCCAAACAAGAAGTTACTCTGATTAGAGACTATCAAAATGAAGTCAATGAGTTGAAGGAAGAATTGGAAAAAGCACAAGCTATTGAATACAATGAGGAGGCTATAGAAGAAATAAGAGAAAGACTTGAAAATAAACTTGGTGAATTTCTAGGAGCTCGTAATAACTTAACTGTTAGTAATTATGAGCTTAAAATTTCAAAAGATGACATAAAGAAAGCAGTAGAACAAAAAGCAGGTGTTGAAGTTAAGGAACAAGACATGAAAGTTGGCAAAGAAGCTGAGGGACAAGAATTACTTCGCCTTTCCAATTTAAAAAGTACTTTAGCAGAAAAAGTTATTGGCCAATCAGATGCTACAAATTCGGTCGCAGAAGCTGTAATTCGTTCAAAAACAGGATTTAGAAATCCTAAACGTCCTATCGGAGTCTTTTTGTTCCTAGGTACTAGTGGCGTAGGTAAAACAGAAACAGCAAAGATATTATCAGAAGAGCTAACAGGTTCAGTAGAGGATCTTATTCGATTGGATATGTCAGAATATCAACTAGAGCATGAAGTTTCAAAATTAATTGGTGCCCCTCCAGGTTACGCGGGATTTGGTAGAGGAGGAGTTTTGACAAATGCGGTTAAAAGAAATCCGAAAGCAGTTGTACTTCTTGATGAGATTGAAAAAGCTCACCCTAAAGTCTATGATTTAATGTTACAAGTTTTTGATGATGGTATCCTAACAGACGCTATGGGACAAAAAGTTGATTTTACCGATACGATTATTATTTTAACCTCTAATCTAGGTTTAAATGCCATTAAAAAAGATAAAAAGGTTGGTTTTTCAAGAATTGAAACGCAAGAACAATCTGAACAAACCATTCGAGAACAGACGATGGAAGCTGTTCAAAACTTTTTCCGTCCAGAATTATTAAATCGTATAGATGAAATTGTAACCTTTAAACCTTTTACGGAAGAATCAATTCTTCAAATTACAAAATTATTACTTGAAAAAGAAGTAAACATCATTAAGGATAGTGGTTATGAACTGGAATTTTCCGAAGATGCAATCGAATTATTTGCTAAAAAGACATATGATCCTGAAAACGGCGCTCGCCCAATTAGGAGAGGTATTACAAAATTAGTTGAAACACCATTGTCAGAGTTAATTATCAATGGTTGTCTCAATAAGGGAGACAAGGTAGTTGTATATTCTGATGGAGTTGAATTACTTTTTGAAGTCTTGAAGAAATAATCACTGAGAGGAGGAAGAGTATGGGACTTTCTTATGCACCACAGTATACATGGACGGATCATTTTGCACAAAGAGCTCAGGAACGATTTGAGGTAAATGAAGACTCTCTTTCCAAATGGGTTGGAAGGCAAATTGCTAGCTTAACTATTTATGACTCGACGGTAGAACAACGACCAGAAGAGAAAAAATATGTTTCGGATTATGGAGTAATTTTTGTATGTAATACAATCGAACAAAAATTTATTACTTGTTATGAGGCAAATGATGTTATTATGGAAGGAAAGAAGATTACCATTCATGAATATAATGTTGACTCATTCAAGGAAGAAGTTGAAAATTTAGCAAGAAAATATTACTTAAAGGATGCTAAGGAAATGTTATTAAGTGTAGAGAGTCATTTATATAATTTCCAAGAAATTTCCCAAAAAATAATGTCAGGAAGATTAACTCGACAAAACTATAATCTTCTTGGGAACTTAATTGATGAGTTTCATGCGGTTAAAGCTGCAATGAGAGTGATTGAAACAAAACGAGGTGATTTTAATATTTAGGTTTTCTTATCTTATAGATTCTAAAATACTTAAGTCAGTATGTAACACCATATGTGAAAACGCTTTTAAATATGGTATAATTAACACAAAAAAAGTACTTATAGTTAAGTGAGGTAAAACGATGGCAACAGAAGATTTTAAAACTTTATTTAATGAAGAATATGATAAACTTAATAAACAACAGAAAAAAGCAGTTGATACGGTGGAAGGACCTGTTATGGTTATTGCTGGTCCTGGTACAGGTAAAACTCAAATTCTGTCACGTCGTGTCGCAAATATTTTAACAAATTATCATACAAGTCCAGAAGAAATTGTCTGCTTAACATATACAGAGGCAGGTGCATCAGAAATGTTGGATAGATTAGAAAAATTGATTGGAGAAGAAGGGCGTAAGGTAAGAGTATCAACAATCCATGCTTTTTGTAGTGAGTTAATCTTAAGAAACTCTGAAATTTTCGGTGGACAACCAAAAATTATCTCAACAGCAGCTAAATATGAAATCCTAAAAGAAATTATGGATGAATATGTTATAGAAGGAAATCCTCTTTATAAAAACTCTGGTAAACGTTATTCTGCTAAAGACCAGCTATTAGAACTTTTTTATAAAATGAAACGTGAAAATCTGAACAAAGAGGATTTTGAAAAAGAGATAGATGAATATTTTAAAATGATTGATTTATCTGTACCGGGTGATGAACTCTATGGAAAATTTAAATATTCACAAGCCAGGAATGGAAAAAGTCTAGGGGATTTTAAACCGAGCTATGATAACGAACAACAAAAAATGCAAAAATTACTTGCTGGAGTTGATATTGTTGAAAAATACAGCAATGATCTTAGTAATCACAATTATTTTGACTTTGATGATATGATTTTATGGACAATTGAAAAGTTGGAGGAAAATGACGGTTTTCAAAGAAATGTATCTAATACTATAAAATACTTATTTGTTGATGAGTTTCAGGATACTTCAGTTGTTCAGAATAAACTTGTAGATTTACTAGTAAAAGGAAAAGATAAGCCAAATATTTTTGTTGTAGGAGATGATGATCAAAGTATTTATCGTTTCCAAGGAGTAAGTGCAAATAATATTAGAAATTTTGATAAGAAGTATAAACCTACGAAAATAGTACTTGATGAAAATTACCGTTCTTCCCAAGCTATCATTGACGCTTCAAGACAACTAATCAGTCATAATCCAAGAGAAGAGAAACTTCTTATTGCAGCAGGAGCTAACAAAGATTATGACTATCAATTGCCAATCTTGAAATCCTACGCAAATGCAAAAGCTGAAATGTTTGGTGTGCTTACTGAGATTAAAGAACTGATTGATTCGGGTGTATTTCCTGATGAAATAGGAGTCATTTATGGAAGAAATTCTTACGGAGAAGAGTTTGCGAAGATTCTTCGTGATAATGGTATTTTCGTTCAAATGAAAGAAAATAAAGATTTATTTAGTGAACCTTCCTTCAAAAAAATTGTAGCTATTTTAAAATATCTTTGCAAACCATCAAGAGATGTTAGAGAACTTCGAAAAATTGTATATTTTGATTTCTTTGAGGTAGAACTATCAGAAATCGCAATGATACGGAATCTAAAGAAAGATAAAAAAATTTCAATCCCCACTATAGCAGAAATTGATCAAAAATTAGAAATCATTCGAAAAAAAGTAAATAAATCATCAAAATACCTATCGCCTATGTATGTCCTTAGCGATGTATTAAAATCTTTAAGTATCGATGAGTATATTATGAAGTCAAAAGAAAAATATCATTTGGTTTCTGTTTTAAATGAACTTTACAAGTTAATGTTGATGGAATGCCAAATCCATCCTAAATTGACTGTAAAAGGATTTTTAAATCAATTATCAGCTTTAGAAGAAATGGGAATTAGTCTACCAATTGAAGATATCTCAGGTTCTCCAAGTAACTGCGTTCAATTAATGACAGCTCATGGTTCCAAAGGACTCGAGTTTGATCATGTGTTTATAATGAAATGTAATGATGGCAAGAAAAAGAGTGAAACTTGGCCAGGAGGTGAAAATAATTCAGGTAGATTCTCTTATCCACCAAGTTTAAATGGAAAAGATGAAAATGAATCTCAACTAAAAGAAGAGGAGAACCGTCGCTTGTTTTATGTTGCTATGACTCGGGCAAAGAAGGTGCTCCATCTCTCTTATGCTAATGATTCTACTAAAACCCACTTAATTAATGAATTTGAGGAATTTATTGATGAGGTAGACGTAACAGAATCTTTTGAGGATTGTCAATCTGTAGATAAAGTAGTAATGCCGAAATTTTCTAACAATGTTATCAATGAAATTTTTGACGAATTGAGTTTAAGCGTTAGTACATTAAATTCTTTTCTTAAATGTCCTTTGAGTTTTTATTTCAATAAGGGATTAAAATTACCATCTGAAACAAACGAAGCTATGGTATTCGGTAGCATTATTCACGAAGTCTTAGAAAAAATATATATTTCTGTAGATGGTTCACAAAGTTCAGAATTAACTGCAAAAACAGTACTTTCTCTAGAAGAAGCTTTAAAATTATTTGAGACAGTCTTTGAAGAAAAATCTTATCAATTGACTTCAGATAGAATAAAGAAAGATGACTATGCTAGAGGGAAAAAGATTATTGAAAATCTTTACAATAAAACCGGATACCTCAAAGATGGTGTAATAGCAGTTGAAGTGCCTATTCAAGGTGTTAAACTTGGCAGTATTTTGAATACCACTGTAGACCTATCGGAAGTATCTGATATTGAGTTAAACGGAAAAATCGATAAAATTGAATGGGACGGCAATATAGTGCGTCTAGTCGACTATAAAACAGGAAATTTTGACAAGGCTAAAGATAAATTAGTAGCTCCGAGTGAAAAAGAACCTCTCGGTGGTGATTATTGGCGCCAGGCTGTATTCTATTATATCCTCGTTACAAATGCTGGTATAGATATTTCTGACAAAGAAGTACTCGTTAAATATGTTTTTGTTGAGAATTCAACTAATGAAGATGGTTTTTCTGAAACTGAAGATATACGAATCACTCAAAAGGAAGTTGATATAGTTCTTAATCAGATTAAAGAGTCTATTATGAAAATTAAACAAGGAGATTTTAACTGTGGTTGTGGAGTATTGAAAAAGGACAGAGATAATTACCCATGCGACTACTGTCTCCAAGTATTAGCTAACACAGAACCTAAATTTGATAATACTGAAGCTTTAGAGATTGCCACCTATCAACAAACACGGGGAAACTATAAGAGTTTAAGTGTTAGCAAATTGAATCATTACCTGCGTTGTCCCAAGAGTATCTACTTTGATGATGTTTTACAGTTATCTCAAGCAGCAGGATTATCAGCAGGAGCAAAAGAAAAATCTACAAAAATAACAATCAATCATGCCTCCACAGGCCCCGTATTTGGGACTGCAATTCATGAAACAATGGAAAAAATCTATAAAGAAGATTTACAATTAGAGGAAGCGATTGAATTCTATGATAGTTCATTGTACTCTCATCAAGAGGAAATCATTGATACAATGCCTGTAGAAGAATTAAAAGAATATGGACATAAGTTGCTAACTAATCTTTTTGAACATTATATTCCTAATAGTTTAAAAGGGGAGCATGTTTCCTTAGAGAAAGAACTTCGTGTTAAATTAGGAGATAATTACTTAATCAATGGGATTATCGATAAGCTTGAATTTGATAATAATCTTATTCGAGTTGTAGATTATAAGACAGGTTCTGCTCAAAGAGGTATTGAGGAGCTAGAAGTTGGACATGATTATTGGCGTCAAGCAGTCTTCTATAATCTTTTATTAGAAAATTCTTCTGAAATAGATACGACTGATAAACGAATTGAAACTCAGTATATTTTTCTTGATGACAATAGTACTGAAAGTGGCTATTCAATTCACACTATACAAGTTACGAAAGAGGATTTAGACTTAGTTACATCACAAATTCAAAACTTCTGGTCTCATATGAATACAGCTGATTTTACTGGTAGTTGTGGTAAAAACGATTGTGATTATTGTCGATTAGCTGAGTTTGTTGATTTTGAATTATTAAAAGAAACTATAGAATCTGAAAAAGAAAGCAATTTAGTTAATTAAGTAATCTAAATCATTTACTAGTTTAGAATGGTAAGTTAAGTTTCCTAATAATTACGAGGTAAATAATGGAACATGTTGAGGCTGTTAATCAATTTATAGAGAGACATTATAAAGAGAAGGATATTGGTCATATAGAGATAGATTTTTGGGGTAACAAAAATCATCCTCATAGTTTGTACATATACAAACGTTCTAAAAAAATTGAGTATGATTATTTTTTCTTTGATTCTCTTGATTATTATGAAGAGCCAGATTTCCTAGGGTTTAAGTATATGGTTCATTTAGAAAATATTACGTATATATTTTGGCAGGAAGACTAGGCATTATATAAAATAACTATATTTAAAATCAACATCAGTTATTAACTCTATAATATTCGTAATGGTGAAAACTAATATGAATATTATGGAGTTTTTTGTGATAACTTCTCCAAGTTTATTCCGAAAAAATAAGATAAGATTTTTCACTTAGATGAGTTGATGAGTTATTTCAATCGTTAGTAGCCGGAAACCACGGAAAAATGAAACTTTTATTGGTTATAGCCAAAGATACGATATTGATGGGGAAGGCTATCAATCAGAAGCATGGGAAGTTGCTGAGGAGGAAGATTCATAATTAAAAAGCAGAGTCTTCTTTACAGTATTGCTCATATTTCCAGACAGTCCATTTGTAGTTTTATCTGGATTGGTATATAATTTAACTTAGAGAAAATAGGAGGACTAATCGAATGGAATTAAAAGATTTTACAGAAAAAGAACAAGAAATGATTAAGAAGGGACTTACGACATCTAAGATTAGTGACAAGGAAACTGCTGAAAAAATTCTTGCGCTAGTACCACAAGACTTGATTAAGCGAATCCCATTTTTCGTCAGAAAACACGCTACAACACGTACTATTAAACGCATTTCAATTGAACACCCTGAGCTCTACGCTGCAGCTCAAACAAGTGGTGAGATTCCAGAAAAAGAACGCGAAGAATTGCGTCGGATTATCACAACTATCTTTGAACAGAAGATGAATAAGCATAGTATTAAGTAATTGGATGAGAACATTTTTTATTGGCGGTTTGGGAAGCAATGTCTATCATAGCAAGGATTTTCTTCAAGAGCTAGATTCGCAGGTCTATTTTCTAAATCCATATGAAAAGCATCT
>QWCI01001574.1_pt1 | contig 19739 bp, 15 predicted proteins | sample 1972541 | NCBI WGS metagenome assembly QWCI01 (sample SAMN09866712, study PRJNA288562) | Human oral metagenome isolate term3_saliva, whole genome shotgun sequencing... | isolation source: mouth | host: Homo sapiens | place: USA: California | reverse complement strand
GTGGGGCCGCTGCGCCTGTGGACGCCCGTCGTCCTGGCTCCCATGGCCGGGGTGACGGACGTACCTTTCCGTCGCCTGTGCCGCATCATGGGCGAGTCGGGCCTGCCCGACCACCTGCGCCCCACCGGTATCCCCGCCTGGGCATCCGAGTTCGGGTGGGCGGCTACGGCCTCGTCCCCGAAGAACCCCAGCGAGGCTATGAGCGAGCCGCGCCACGTCGCCATCCCGCGCGTGGACGCGCCCGCCGGCCTGTACGTCACCGAAATGGTGACCAGCCGCGCCCTCGTCGAGGAGAATGAGCGCACCCTGGAGATGGTGCGCCCCGACCCCGCCGAACGCGTGCGAAGCCTGCAGCTCTACGGCGTTGACCCTGCCGTCATGGCGAAGGCCGCGACGATGCTCGTCGAGCGCGACCTCACCGACCACATCGACCTGAATTTTGGGTGCCCCGTCCCCAAGGTGACGAAGAAGGGTGGGGGAGCGGCCCTGCCCTGGAAGCGCGACCTGTTCACCGACCTCGTGGACGCCGTCGTGCGCGCCTCAAACGAGGCTGGGGAGCGCATGGGGCGCGAGATCCCCGTGACCGTCAAGATCCGCATCGGCATCGACTCCGAGCACGAGACCGCGACGGACGCCGCACTGGCTGCACAAAAGCTCGGCGTCGCCGCGCTCACCCTGCACGCGCGCACGCAGAACCAGCACTACGCGGGTCAGGCCCACTGGGACGAAATCGCACGCCTGAAGGACCTGCTCGACATCCCCGTCTTGGGTAACGGCGACGTCTTCGAGGCCGCCGACGCCCTGGTCATGCTCGAGCGCACCGGCTGCGACGGTATCAGCGTCGGGCGCGGAGCCCAGGGACGCCCCTGGATCTTCCGCGACATCGTTGCCGCCTACCACGGTGGGACGATCCCGCCCGGCCCCAGCCTCGCCGAGGTCGTCTCCGTCATCGAGCGCCACGCCGCCTGGTGCGTCGTCGACCAGGGCGATGAGAGGCGCGCACTGCGCGAGATGCGCAAGCACATCGGATGGTACCTGCGCGGCTTCGCCGTCGGCGGCCCCCAGCGCCACGCCCTCTCCATGGTCTCCACCCTCCAAGAGCTGCACGATCGCCTCAGGGATCTTGACCTCGACCAGGCGTTCCCGCCAGCCGCCCGCGGGCCGCGAGGGCGAGCCGGCGGCGAAAAAACACCCCACCTGCCCGACGGCTGGCTGGAGCACCCCTACCTCACGCAGCGCGAACGAGAACGCCTGCACCTGGCAGAAATCGGATACTAAGCGAAGGAATCATGCCTCACTCATCTGCGCCCGACCCCGACCCTGCGCCCGGACTCGTCACCATCGGACGAGCCGCCAAAAAGGCGACCCTCGGTGGCCGCACCCAGGTGATCGTGCCCGTCAGCGGTGACGCGCGCGCCCTCACCGATCAGGTTGGCGCGCTCGCTTCCTGCCGCGCTGACATCGTCGAGTGGCGAGCCGACACCTACCTGTTCTCCCTGGTGGGTTCACACTTCGTGGCTGCCTCCGAGGTAGCCAACGACCTCGTGCGCATGGCCCGCTACGTCGCGGACGCCTCGCCTCTGCCCATCCTGGCGACCATCCGCACCTCCGTCGAAGGCGGCGAAGCGTCCCTGGATGACGAGGAGTACTGCGCCCTCGTGGCAGCCCTGGCTCCCCACGTCGGAGGCGTCGACGTGGAGATCAGGCGAGACGGGTCTTCGGCTCTCATCGAAGATGCTCATGCGGCCTGCGCGCTCGTCATCGGCTCATTCCACGACTTTGAGGCAACCCCCAGCGACGACCAACTCGCCGAGGTGCTCGCCGACATGAACTATGCGGGTGCCGACGTCCTCAAGTTCGCCTGCATGGCCCACAGCGCCACCGACGCCGCCCGCGTACTCGGTGCGCAGGCCTGGGCGCGCGAGGCCTATGACCGTCCCGTCATCGGTATCGCCATGGGACCTAACGGCGCGCCGACGCGCCTGGTCGGCTCTGCTCTCGGATCGGCCGCGACGTTTGCGACCCTGCCCGGTGCCGAGGGGAGTGCCCCCGGACAGTTCACCATCGAGCAGGCCCGAGCGGTCCTCGACATCGTCGAGGGCTCCGAGGCCTAGAGACACGTGTGGGGGCGGGCCTGGTGGCCCGCCCCCACAGCTATGTCAGCGAAACGCTAGGAACGCTCACGCCTCCTTGGGTGTCACTGTCACGACCGTGTCAGAGATGCTGACCGGGCCGGTCAGAGATGCTGACCGGGCCGGGAGCGGCGGGGGTGATCTCGCCGAACTTCTTCTTGTTCGTCACGACCATCGGGGTGATGGTGTCGTAGCCGGCTTCGCGGATGACGTCCCAATCGACCTCAGCCAGGACGTCGCCACGCTTGACGATGTCGCCCTTCGAGACGTGGGGCGTGAAGCCCTTGCCGTCCAGCTTGACCGTGTCCATACCGATGTGGATGAGGATCTGGACGCCGGAGGCGGACTTGAGGCCGTAGGCGTGGCCCGTCGGGAAGGCGACCGTTACCTTGCCGTCGCAGGGGGCGACGACGACCGCGTGAGCGGCGGGGGAGATGGCAACGCCGGGGCCGAGCGCACCGGAGGCAAAGGCCTCATCATTCACGTCGGAAAGCGCAACCAGCTCACCTGCCATAGGGGAGGTCAGCGTCAGGTCAGCCTTGGCCTCGTCGCTGAAAGACGGGGCGGGAGCAGCCTCAGCAGCCGGCGCGGCAGCGGCAGCCGGGGCAGCCGCGGGGGCAGCAACCGCAGCGGCGGTCACGGGAGCGGCAGCCTGAGCGGCGGGCGCACGGCCCTCCATGTCACCCTTGCCGCGCGTCATGGCGTAGGCGAAGGTGAAGGCGAAGGACAGGACGAACACGAGGACCTCGAGAGCGAGGTACGCGGGGATCGACTTGGGCACGATCGACACGAAGCCGACGAAGCCTGCGGCACCCAGAGCCTGGCCGCGCACGTTCAGCAGAGCGACGCCAGCGGAGCCGATGGCGGCTGCGGCCATGGCGCAGAAGAAGGGCCAGCGCAGGCGCAGGTTGACACCGAAGATCGCAGGCTCGGTGATACCGAAGACGGCGGATGCACCACCGGCACCGGCCAGGCCCTTGAGCTTGGCATCGCGGGTCTTGAAGAAGATGGCCAGAGCGGCCGCGCCCTGCGCGACGTTCGCCATGGAGGCGACGGGGAAGATGAAGTCGCCGACACCGCCGTTAACAGGCAGCAGCGGGATTTCGATAGCGGGGAAGGACTGGTGCAGGCCGGTGACCACGATGGGGCTGTAGACGAAACCGAAGAGCAGACCGCCGAACACACCGAGCGTCGTGTACGTCCAGTTGATGCCCCAGGTCAGGTACTCGGCAATCACGCGGGTGACGGGGCCGATGATCGTGAAGGCCAGGAAGCCGGTGACCAGCATCGTGATGAGCGGGGTGAGCAGGAAGTCTGCGGTGCCCTTGAGGACCTTGTGCAGGTTCTTCTCGATGAGGCACATGACGTAGGTGACAGCCAGGGTGGGGATAACCTGCGCCTGATAGCCGATCTTGGCGACGTCCATGCCGAAGATGTGCCAGTAGCTAACCGTTTGCTCACCGGCCAGCGCCGCGCCAGTATTCCAGGCGTTGAGCAGGTCGGAGGACACCATGGCCGCACCGATTGCGGCACCCAGGTAGACGTTGCCACCAAAGCGCTTGGCGGCGGAGAAGCCGACGAGCACGGGCAGGGAGGCGAAGGCGGCGGAGGAGACCATGTTGATCAGGGCCGCGTAGTCAGCGATCGCCGGGTACATGGTGGTGAGGGACTGCTCGCCGAACAGGCCCTCAGCGGTCATGACGTTGTTGATGGCCATCATCAGACCACCGGCGACCAGCGCCGGGAGGATCGGTACGAAGATGTCGGCAATCATCTTGATGAAGCGCGAGAAGAGGTTGCCGCCCTTTTCGGCTTCTTCCTTGGCCTCATCCTTGGAGACCTCGCGCACGCCATGGTCGGAGACCATGTGGGCGTAGACCTGGTCGACGTCGCCGGGGCCGACGATGATCTGGAACATGCCGCCGGCAGCGAACGTGCCCTTCAGATCTTCGTTGTCGTCGAGGGCCTGCTGGTTGATCTTGGACTGATCCGCGATCACCAGACGAAGACGTGTCGCGCAGTGAGCTGCTGCGCTGATGTTGGAGGCACCGCCGACTGCTTCGACGACCTCCCCTGCCACCTTGGCATGATCCATTGCTGACCACATTCCTTTCTGAAAACCCACGCAGTACGTCATTGTCCGCATCGCACTGGGCAGCGTGTAGCAATCGATTGACATAGTAGAGTGCGGAACTTTACTTAGCAAGGTGATGAGAAAAAATCTCACGCCCGAGCACTGAGACTCCCGACACATAGGACGAGGCCGTGGCCACCAACACAGCCACGGCCTCGTCTTGGGGTTGCTCAGTCGGCGCGCGCAGCGCTCACATTCGTCACGGAAGCGGCACCCACGAGCGTCACGCCGGCACCCTCCCCCTGCAGGAAGGTACGGATCGTGAAGACGCGGGAGCCATCGCCCAGGTAGATCTCGGTGATGGAACGGTCGTGGAGGATCTCCACACGGCTGGCCTCCCCCGCATCCAGGGTGACGACGCGGCGGCCGCCGTGGGGGTAGCGCGTGCCCGTCAGGTCGACGGTCAGGCGCCCTTCCTCGAGAGTGATCTCCAGGCCGGATTCGGAGCCGATGCGCACGGACAGGGCCCCCTCGTAGGAGGCATCGAAGGCCAGGTGCCACGAGCGCGAGTCGGCCAGCTCCACGACGCGTGCCCCGGCCTCGTCAGTGAGTGCCCCCTCAAGGGTCGCGGGGGCGAGCGGCAGGCCCGGCAGGTACGGGCGCGCGATGACGCGTCCGCTGCGCAGGGTCAGAGCGCGCGGGGCAGTGAAACAATGCACCCAGCCGCCGGTCTCAATGGAGGGCTGGTCGTCCTCACCGGCGTTGCCCGCCCAGCCGAAGAGGAGGGTCGGCGCGCCCGGGTCCGAAGAAACGGAACGGGCCATGACCTGGGGCGCGTAGAACTCAGTGCCACGGTCGAGCTCCTCAAAGGAGCCATCGGCACCCCGCAGCTCGGTCCCAACAAGCTCGCCGACGATAGCGATACACGGGAACACATTCTCGAAACCCTCGCGCTCCGGCGAGATGCCCTGCGGGCAGATGATGAGGACGTCGCGCGCCTCGCCAGTCTCCTCATCGACGAGGCGCACCAGGTTGGGGCACTCCCACATGTAACCGAACGCGTCAAAGGCGCCACCGGCATCGGGGAATGTCATCTCCCCCTCGCACTCCCACGTGCGCAGGTCCGCGGAGCGGTAGAGCAGGGCCGCGCCCGTGAGGTTCTCACGTTGAACGCCGAGCAGCATCCGATAGGACCCGTCCACATCGCGCCACACCTGCGGATCGCGGAAGTGAGCGGTGTAGCCCTCGGGCTGGCGGGCGATGACCGGAGGCACCTGCTTCTTAAAGTGCTCCATGTCGGTCGAGGTGACGACACACTGGGTAGCCTCGCGCTCCCCCGTCTCAGGGTCCTTGTAGTTGCCGGTGTACCACAGCTCGACGTGGTCGCCAACCTCGATCGCTGTGCCCGAGTAGGCGCCGTTCGCGTCCTGGTGGCTGTCGGGCAGGATCGCGGGGGCGTGGTAGTCCCAGCGGGTCAGGTCACGCGACGTAGCATGGCCCCAGTAGACGAGCTTACGCGGGTGCTCGGGCGTGTACTGGAAGAATGCGTGATAGGTTCCACCGACCTCAATGAGGCCATTCGGGTCGTTCAGTCGTCCGACCGGGGGTGCGACGTGGAAGAGCGGGTAGTCGGGATCGTGAGGGGCGCGCGACGAGGCCTCGGCAGCGAGGGCGGACGCGAGAAAATCTTCGGCCATGACCACAAGGTAACACTCTGACATAGACAGGCGCGCGGGCGGGACACATCTGTCCCGCCCGCGCGCTGTCAAACGTACGCCACAATTGTTACAAGGGGCGATATTTCAGGGAAATCCAGATCAGGCACCCGTTACATCATCGGGGTGAGCGTCCGCGTAGCGGGCAAGCTCTTCCTCGACGATTGCTTCGTCGAGCTTAACGAAGACAGGCGTGGGCTTGGCAATCGGAGTGCCCACAGTGATCGCGTGGCGCTCCCAGGTCGGCACGTCCGTGTAGTCGCCCGTGATGATCGGGTAGCCGCTTCGGCCTTCGAAGTCGACGGGCAGGACCTGCGGGTCGAGCTCGGCGACCTCCTCGATACGAGGCATGGGCGCGATCTCGCCGCTGCCGCCCATGACGCGGTCGATGTCATTGGCCGCGTGAGGCAGGAACGGGGAGAGCATAAGGTTGAGGTCCGCGACGGCCTGAGCGAGGGTCCACAGCACGGTCGCGAGGCGCTCGCGCTCCTCGGGTGCCTTGAGCTTGAAGGGGGCCGTGTCGGTCACGTACTTGTTGGCCTCGCCGACCAGGCGCATGGCCTCGGACAGCGCCGCTTTCTGGCGGTGGTGGCGGATCAGGTTGCCGACGGTCTCAAAACCGGCCTCGATGGCGTCCAGGAGGGCGCGGTCAATGTCCTGCAGCTCACCGGGGGCCGGGATCTCGCCGAACTTCTTGGCGATCATGGAGGCCGTGCGGTTGACCAGGTTGCCCCAGCCGGCGACGAGTTCGCCGTTGGTGCGGCGCACGAACTCGGCCCACGTGAAGTCGGAGTCCGAGGTCTCGGGGCCGGCCGCGCTGATGAAGTAACGCAGGGCGTCGGCCTGGTAGCGCGAGAGGAAGTCACGCACGTAGATGACGATGCCGTGCGAGGAAGAGAACTTCTTGCCCTCCATGGTGAGGAACTCAGACGAGACGACCTCGGTGGGCAGGTTCAGGACGCCCAGGTCACCGGGAGCACCCCCCTTCGCGCCCTGGCCGTTGTAGCCGAGCAGCTCGGCGGGCCAGATCTGGGAGTGGAAGACGATATTGTCCTTGCCCATAAAGTAGTAGGACAGGGCCTCGGGGTCGTTCCACCACTTGCGCCACGCCTCAGGGTCGCCGGTGCGGCGCGCCCACTCAATGGAGGCGCTCAGGTAGCCGATGACGGCATCGAACCACACGTACAGACGCTTGGTGGGCTGGTCCTCCCAGCCGGGAACCGGGATGCCCCAGTCGATGTCGCGCGTCATGGCACGCGGGCGGATGTCTTCCAGGAAGTTCTGGGAGAACTTGATGACGTTGGGACGCCACGTGCCCGACTGTTCGCGTTCATCCAGCCAGGCGGACAGGGCATCGGCCAGGGCGGGCAGGTCGAGGAAGTAGTGGACGGACTCCACGAAGTTAGGGGTCTCACCGTTGATGCGCGAGTGCGGGTTGATGAGCTCGGTCGGGTCCATCTGGTTGCCGCAGTTGTCGCACTGGTCGCCGCGTGCCCCCTCGGCACCACAGATCGGGCAGGTGCCCTCGATGTAGCGGTCGGGCAGGGTGCGGCCGGTGGACGGGGAGATGGCGGCTCGCGTGACCTGCTCGATCATGTAGCCGTTGTCGCGCACGGTGGCGAACATGTCCTGGACAACGCGGTAGTGGTTGCCGGCGGTCGTGCGGGTGAATAGGTCATAGGACAGGCCGAGGGCCACGAGGTCCTCGACGATGAGGCGGTTGTTCTGATCCGCGAGTTCGCGAGCGCTCATGCCCGCGCCGTCGGCGGCCACCAGGATCGGCGTGCCGTGCTCGTCGGTACCGGACACCATGAGCACGTCGTGCCCGGCCATTCGCATGTACCGGGAGAAAACGTCGGAGGGGACACCGAATCCCGCTACGTGGCCAATATGACGGGGGCCGTTGGCGTAGGGCCATGCGACGGCGGACAGAATACGACTCATAGTCACTAACAATACTGCGTAGCTGTCACGAACGGGGAACCGGCCGCATGTCGAGGTATTGAAACGCCCTTTGGGAGGCTGCGACCCGGGTGATACCCTAAAGAAAATTACTGCACGTTCATGGAGGAAACATGACCCGCGCGCTCATTATCGTCGATGTTCAGCCTACGTTCTGCGAGGGCGGTGCCCTCCCGGTGACGGGAGGCAACGCGGTCGCGGAGGCCGTGGCCGCCTACGTGGAGGCCCACCGCGGGGACTACCAGCTGATCGTGACGACGCAGGATTGGCACATCGATCCGGGCGCGCACTTCTCCGAGACGCCGGATTTCGTGGACACGTGGCCCCCGCACGGCGTGGCGGGCACGGACGAGGCCGAGCTGCATCCGGCGCTCGCGAACGTGAACGCGGACGTGACGGTGAAGAAGGGCCAGTACGAGGCCGCTTACTCAGGCTTCGAGGGAACGACTGAGGACGGCAAGACGCTGGAGGAGGCGCTGCGCGCCGCCGGCGTCACAGAGGTGGATGCCGTGGGTCTGGCCGAGTCGCACTGCGTCGCATGCACGGCCGTGGACGCTGTCCACGCCGGGTTCCCCACGCGTGTCCTGCGCGAGCTGACTGCCCCCGTCTCCGAGGAGCTGGGCGCATCGGCCCGCGAGTGGATGATGACGGAGGGTGTCGCCCTCGTCTGAGGCCCAGGTGCTGCCGCATCGCAGCCGGTAGGCGCACGCTTGTGGATAGCTTGCACACGTGCGGATAAGAAACAGGGCATCCGGATAGGTTATTGACCTATCCACAAGGCGATAACCTATCCAGCTAGTCGTTTCCTATCCGCGTAGGCCACGCTGATCGCAGATCCGCGCCCCGGCCTCGTCACTTCGCGGCGAGGGCAGCCTTGTAGAGGTCGTTCTTGCGCGCGCCCGTTGCGGCGGCGACCTCGGCGGCGGCGTCTTTCAGGCGCATGCCCTCAGCCGCGAGCGCGAGGACCGCGCCGACGTGGTCTTCGGCGCGCGCGCTGCGTTCGTATCCGGCGACGACGATGGTCACCTCGCCGAGGATATCGTCCGCCCCCTCCGCGAGTTCACCGAGCGTGCCGCGGCGCACTTCCTCGTAGTCTTTCGTGAGCTCGCGACACAGGGCTGCGCGGCGGTCGCCGCCCAGCACCTCGGCCATGCGAATGAGCGTGGCGGCTGTGCGCCTGGGGGACTCGAAGAAGATGAGCGTGTGCGGGTCGGTGGCTAGGTCCTGCAGGTAGCGCGTGGCTTCCCCGTCCTTGCGTGGCAGGAAGCCTTCGAAGGCGAAGCGGTCGGAGGGCAGGCCGGACAGCGCGAGGGCGACGAGCGGCGCGGAAGGGCCGGGCAGGACGGACAGGGCCACGCCCGCGTCGATGGCGGCGCACGCCAGGCGGAATCCCGGGTCGGAGACGGTGGGCATGCCCGCGTCGGACACGAAGACGACGCGCGCCCCTCCCCTGGCCGCCTCGACGATTCCCGCGGCCTTCTCGGCCTCGTTGTGGTCGTGCAGGGCGATCAGGCGACCGCCCAGCTTGATGCCCAGGCGCGAGGCCAGAGCAAGCGCGCGTCGCGTGTCCTCAGCAGCGAGGATATCTGCTCCCTCGAGCGCCGCGACGACGCGGGGCGAGGCGTCGCGCACGTCACCGATGGGGGTGGCGACCAGCAGGATGGAACCAGGATCCTGCCGGTAGGGCTGGGGTCCGCGCCCGCCGTGGGTCGTCGGGAACGAGGCCTGGGCGGGTTCGGCGGGATGGGTCTGGTCGGTCGCGGCTTCCATGCCGGTATCGTCTCACTGCTTTCCGGTGCGCGCACGACGCGGGTTCACTCGGGACCGCAGGACTGTACTAGAAGTCGTACAAGGGGAGAGCCAAGCGCTCCCAAGGGCTGACGTAGCATGAGAAGACAGAATCAGACATGCTGAGGTCCTTCAGATGGACGGTGTAGGAATCTCCATCATCGAAAGACCTCAACCCCTACACAGCCACGACACGCCGAACCCCACCCCTGCACCCTCACGTGCGAAGAGTCTCTTTCCCCGCCTCGACGGTGCTCTCCTCAGGCTCCACGACGGTCAGCCCCTCGTCGGTGAGGATCGTCGCCGCCCACCGTCTGCCAGCGGGACAGGCACGCACAACCACGCGCCCGGCCACGGCCTCGTCAAGTGCGGCGGTTGCCCGCGCCACGATGAGGTCACGCAGCCGGGCCTCGTTCTCCTTATCCTCCGCGCGGTCCCCATTGCCGCGGTCATCAAGCAGAAGGACCTCGATGCCGCGCCCTCGCGCGCCGCGCTGCTTCCACGACAGCGGTCCCGGTAAAGAAGGGAGCGCGGATCTCGTCGCGCAGCTCTGCCTCGAGCAGGCGCGCCTCCATGGCGATGTCAGGTGTCACTTCTTCATCCCGGAGCGACTCGAGGGTCCTGCGCGCGCGAACGGACACGTCGGCGAGCTTGACCGCCATGGCTGAATTAATGCTCACCTGCAGTTCCCTTTCCAGGCGCGCCGCCTCCTCGGCTTTGAGGGATCGTTCGATTGCGGAGGTCACGGTGCCCGACCACGACACGAGAGCAAACCAGAACATAAACGTGATGATGTGGCCGATCGTGAAGCTAAGGACGAGGCCGGGTGACCGCCCCGAGAGCGCAGCCCAGGCGGCGACCGCGGCCACCAGGCCAACGCAACCAACGACGGCCTCGGCCATGCGCTGACGCAGGAGGAGCAGCGCGGCAAGGAACATCGATGCACCTGCACTCCACCCGGACCAGCCTGGCCATTCCGACGCACCCCGAATCGGGACGAGCAGGATGACGGGGGCCCTGTGTGAGTAGGCCCCGTGGCTGAATTCGATCGCCACCATATAGCTATGAAACACAACACCGGCGAGAACAAGCAGCCGCGCACCGCGCGACTCTGCGGCCGCACGGACCTGCGAATCCCACGCGATGCGCGACGGGTCTTTGTGGCTCATGCCCGCCCGCGGCCGCCACGCGAACGCGGAGCGAATCGCCTGCCGCGGCCTGAAGCGTCGACTCTGGGGGTCGTGCCATTCCAGGGTCACGCGCGTGCCTCCGCCAGGTTGCGAGGCCAGGGTTGTGCATCCCCCCCACCGACTCCATCCGCTTGACGATGGAACTTCGGACGCCATGACGTCCCTCGGCGAGGTCCTCAAGGTCGAAGCCCTGTCCCGTGTCGGTAATCGTCACGCGCACAAAGTCCGCTCCGGCTAAGACAACGACTCGGCAGCGCGCGGGCTGGCTCGGGTCCGAGGTATCGGATCCTGCGTGGAGACGAACGTTGTTGAGCGCCTCGTGGGTTGCGGCGGTGAGCGCGGTGCCCACCTGGGCGGGGATCCGCCACCCTTGAGCGGGAAGGTGACATGCAACCTTCCAGCGCGTGTGCCCGGAACGCACGAGAGCCGCGAATGCTCCTCGCATCTGCGTAGCGTCCATGTATCCGTCGGAGGGCGGGGCGGGGACGAGTGCGCACAGCGCGGAGTGGGCTGCCGCGCGCACCTCGATGTCGTCAATGCCTCGTTTGCACGCGAGAATCAGAGCTGAGAGCACGTAGTCGTGGATGAGACCGTTGCTACGCGACCGTGCGCGCCCCTGGGCGCGTTCTCCCGCGAGCGCACGCTCGGCGTCGCGTGCGTTGCTGCGGGTCTGGTCGAGGCCGCGCACAATCATGAGGGTCCATTCGAGCATTCCCGCGTTGGCCATGGCGACGAGCAGGAAGTAGAGGGGGCCGACCGATGTTTCGAGTAGTTTGTTGTCGAGGTTGGCACTCATCATGGCGATGATCTGCAGCGGAGCGATGACGCTGAGGTAGGCAGCGGTGGAGCGTCCGCGCAGGACTGCGATGCTGCTGATCGCGGCGAGTGGGTAGAGCGCCAGGATCGGGTTCGTGTCGGAAGCGATCGCGTGGACATAAACCGGGGGCACCGGGGAGCCGAGGTGGACGGCTGGCAGGATCGCGCACGCGACGATGAGCGCCAGGTAGCATGCGAGGTAGAGGCGCATGATGATAAACCAGCCGGTATCGGTCCACATGTGCGTGTGTCTACGTGCGGTCACCGCCTTGAGTATTGCGGCGAGCGCGCACGCTCCGGCGCAGAGCGGAAGAATTAGGTTCGGCGAGTAGAACACCCATTGCGCTAGGTCGGTGGGCGATGACGAGGCGGGGATCAGCTGGGGTCCGCTGATGATCGTGGTGCAGACGGCGGCGAGGACGACGAGGCGCTGCATGTGCAGCGCGTAGGGGCCGAGGTCGCGCGGGTGCATTAGTCGTAGTAGCTGACGAGGCCGTCTTCAGCCGCGCGTCGGAAGAGGTCGACACGGGATTCGGCGGGGCGTCCCGATTCCCTGTATTTATCGCGGATTCGGGCGATGTAGGTGTTGACGGTGTTTTTGGAGACACTGAGGGCACGCGCCACGGAGGCGGAACTCGCACCGGAGGCGTAGTGGGCGAGGATGTGCGCCTCGAGGTCTGAGAGGTGTTCGGCGACAAAGTCTTCGTCGGCGTCGAGTGCGGCGGCCCAATCCGGGGTCGGAAAGGTGACGCCTTCGGCGGCGGCGAGGACGGCCTCGACGAGGTCGTCGGGGGGCGCGGTCTTGCGGATGATGGACAGGGCCCCGCCGGCGATCGCGCGTCGCACCAGGTAGGGGTCGTCGCCAGAGGTGTAGACGACGACGGGGATCCCGTATCCGTTGATGGACGCGATGTTCTTGTCGGGGGCAGAGCCGTCGGCGAGGCGCAGGTCGAGGACGGCGACCTGCCCGCGCTTCCACCGCGCTTCGCGGACGGTTGGTGCCCAGCTAATGGATGCGTCGGCGCCACGATCTTCGAATGCGGCCTTCACGCCGAGGCCGACGACGCGGTGGTCGTCAATAACGACGATCTGCGTGCTGGTTTTTGTCATCGTGCCTCCCCCGCGTTTCCGGGTCTCGTTGACCGCGTTAAAACGTAATTTTTTCTCAGTCTAATTGCTCAGGAACGCTTTTTTCAACATCCCTGGTCAACAGGCATTTTGAGTCACGATCTCTGCGCAGGTTTGCTTGTGATCTGCTCGCTGAGGGAAGGGAGGCATCGACACCCACCGAGCGCCTAAACGCCGCGTTTGTCGGGGTTTTTGAAGGGGCTACTGATGACTGGTGCCCAACCTCCGCGCTCGGGAACGAGGCCTGGGTGACCTTCGCGCGCATCGCGACACCGGGCGTTTATGCCGAGAAGGCCCGAGGCCCGGGTTTCCTCAGTGGGAGGCCACTGCGGCGCGCGGGCGAGCAGTACCTCGCGCGCGCATCCACGCGGGCACGCGCGAGGTGAGGACGCATGCCGCGCACAAAAGCGCGATGGTACCGCCAGCGCTGAGGCGAGCGGGCACGGCGATTCCCAGGCCGGCTAGGCCGAGGGCCGCCCCGAGGAGGGGGCACCCGATGAGGAAGGCGCGCGAGCTTCGCGCGTGTGGGGCGACTGCTGCGGCGGGGGCGGCGATGAGCGCAATCGACAAAATAGTGCCGACGGCGGGGATCGCGACGGTGACGGCAGCGAGGATGAGTCCGAGAATAATGCGTTCGTTGCGGGCAGCCCCGCGCGCCGCGCCGGGTTCGGCGGGGTCGAAGCAGTGGGCCAGGAGCTGGCGGTGTCCGACGGCGACGAGAACCGCGGCGAGGAGCAGGACGGCTCCAGCCCACCAGACGTCCGCGGGCGAGACGGTCATGACGGATCCCGTCAGGAAGGAATTGACCGCGAGGGGCAGGGGCTTGAACCAGGTCGCCAGGAAGTACCCGGCAGCGAATCCCGCCGTCAGGACGATGCCGGCGGCCCCCTGGCTGGAGATTCCGGGGATCGACGCGAGGTAGCGCATGAGTGCGACCAGCGGGATCGTCCCGAGGAAGGCACCGACGTAGAGCGCGGCGGACATGCCCGAATGGCCGAGGCCGAGGCTGGCAGCGACGACGACGCCGAGGACCGCGCCGGGGAAGGTGCCATGGGTGACGGATTCAGCGAAGAAGATGCGCCGGTCAAGGTATGCGAACGCGCCGACGAGGCCGCCGAGCGCTCCGATGAGCGTGACGTGCAGGGCGGGGACGATGAGGAGGTTCAGGATCACGATACCTCCCCCCGCGCCAGCAGAGCCGAGGACCGCGTTTCACGCGCCGTCCCACGCACGCTTGCCGCGTTATCGCCGACTCGATCTCCCGTTTCACGCACTGTTTCACGCGCGGTCAGGGTTCCCTGAGAGCCCGCTAAGGCCTCGTCCCGACCCATGCGAACCTCACGCAGCTGCCGGAGCGCGCATGCGAGCGCGAAACAGGTGAGAACGCCCAGGGCCACGCAGGCCTGCGGCGACAGGGGCCGGGGCGCGCGCAGCAGGGCGACACCAAAGCCCGCCCAGCCGCCCACCAGCGCACTCAGCGCGGCCAACGCCGCCATCGCGCGCGTGCCAGAGGCGAGCAGGCGCCCGAAGACGCCGGGCACAATGAGGTAGCCGACGACGAGGAGGACGCCCACGGCCGTCGAGGCTGCGACGACGATCGCGCCGAGCGCGGCGTTGAAGGCGATGTCGATCCGGGTGACGGGGATGCCGGATACACGCGCGGCCTCGCGGTCGAAGGCCACAGCGATCTGGGCGCGCCACGTAAGCGCCAGGACCACGGCGGCCACGACGAGCACTGCGGCGCTCATCCACATCCGGGAAGGCGTGATGTCGAGGAGGCGCCCGAACATGAGGGATTCGAGCTGGCCGGACATGTCGCCAATGCGCAGGGAGATGACGATGCCCAGGGAGAAGAAGGCGGTCAGCAGCACGGCCGTGGTCGCTTCGGAGGAGCGCGGGCGCCGCGAGGCCGCCGTCAGCGAAGCGGCGATGAGCGCCGCGCAGAGCGCGCCACCCGGGATGATCCCCTCGCGCCCGCCGACGGCCATGCCTACCACGATGCCGGGGAAGACGCCATGCACCATGGTTTCCGCGCTGAACTCGGCCCGGCGCAGGTTCACGAGCGTCGAGGCTGGCCCCGCCGCCAGGGCCAGCAGCCCCAGGACGATGATGGGACGCAGCAGATAGGGAGCGATCATGACAGCGCTGCTATCGCTTCATCGGCCCCCGACCCGTAGGCGCGCGCGAGCACGGAGGGGGCCAGGGCCTCGTCGACTGGGCCGAGGGCCACCAGCCGCGAGGCGAGCACACACGCCCGTGAGCACACGTCGCGCGCGAGCGATAGGTCGTGCGTGGAGACGACGACGCCCACCCCGTCGCCGGTCAGAGAGGCGATCAGACCCGTGATGATGTCGCGGCTTGGCGCGTCGAGGCCGTTGAAGGGTTCGTCCATCATGACCAGCTCGGGCCGGGCGACGAGGGCACGCGCCACGAGGACTCGCTGGCGTTGCCCGCCGCTGAGCGTGCCGAATCGATGGGAGGCACGGTCGGAGAGGTTGACCCGTTCGAGGGCTTCCATTACCCGACGCCGCATGTCAGCGGTGATGCGCCGACCCCACCCGGCCTCGGCAATGAGTCCCATGGTGACGACCTCGGACGCGCTGACCGGGAAGGTCAAGTCCAGGTCGGCGCTCTGCGGGACCAGACCGATTCGCGAGGCGGCGACGCGCACACTGCCCGACAGGAGCGAGCAGCCGCCGACAATGCCGCGCATGAGCGTGGTCTTGCCGCCGCCGTTGGGACCGACGAGCGCCAGGGCCTGGCCCTCATCCACGTCGAGGGTCAGGCCGGACAGCGCCGGGGTATTCCCATACCCCAGCGCCGCATCCTGAAAAGAAACGAGGTGAGACATCACTGACCCGCCAGCCGCTCGGGCAGCGCCGGGACGGTCCCTCCCCACGCATCGGTCAGCGTGCGCACATTGTGGATGATCGATCCCACGTAGGTGGCTCCCGCGGACCCCTCCGGTCCCAGCGAGTCGCCGTAGAGCGCGTCGTCGCCCACGATAGGGGTCACACCGGCACCGCGCGCAATCGCCTCGATGGACTTCGAATTGTTGGAGTTTTCAGCAAAGAGGGCGACCGCGCCCGAGTCCTTAACGGCCTGCACGGCGGAGGCGATGTGGTCGGCCGTCGCGTCCTGCTGATCGTTGAAGTCGGTGAGGGCCGCGCCGATGAAGCGGATCCCGTAGTCAGCCGAGAAGTATCCAAAGGCGTCGTGGGAGGTGAACAGGACGCGCTGGCCTTCGGGCACGGTCTCGATCGCCTCCGCCACCCACGCGTCGAGGGCACCCAGGTCCTCCAGGTACGAGGCCGTGGCCGCGTTGATCGAAGAGGCAGCGTCGGGCGCGGCGGCAGCGAGGCCTGCGCCGAGGTTACCAACTTGGATGCTGGCACGCACCGGCGAGGTCCACACGTGGGGGTCGAAGCGGAATTCGGGTTCCTCGCCCGCGTTTTCCGGAGGGAAAGGCCAGGGGGCGACCTCAACGCGCTCGTTGCCACGGTCAATCGTGTAGGGAGCCTGCGGGTCGGGGGCACCCGGCTTGTCGACGTCGGCGGCGGTCAGAACGCCGGAGGTGACGACCATGCGTCCGTGGAAGCCGGAGGAGGCGACCGCGTCATCGAGAAAGTGCTCGAGGTCGACGCCGGACACGGCCATGACGTCTGCCTCGGCCAGGGCGGCGGTCTGAGCGGGGGTCATCTCATGCTCGTGCGCCGAGGCATTGGGGGCCAGCAGGCAGGTTAGGCTCATCGTAAGGGCCGCACTGTCGGGGGCAGGGCCGACGTGGGATTGCTTGCCCGATGCGTCGGTTTTGTCCAGGGAAAGGTCGGTGGAGGCCGCCGCGATCTGGGTGACGTAGTCGCAGATCTGTGTGGTTGTGGCGACAATCTTAAGGCCGTGAGCCGAGGAGGCGGGGGCGCACGCCGCGAGGGGTACGAGTGCGAGGCCCAGGACGGCCATAGCCGCACGGCGAGCTGTTGAGAGGATCATCATCGCTCCTACGATATTTTCGGGTACCCGAAAATTATAGAACCATTCGAGAATAATTCTCAAGACTGTCGCGGTGCACATCCTCCCACACCCCTCAACAGGCATGCAGGCAATTGTTCACACCTTGACGCAGCCAGCTACACTCGGCAGTAATGGACACAACGAACACACACCACGACACATCCGAGGACGCCGAGGCACCCGATACCCACGTCCAGACAGCCGACAACACGCAGGCAAGGGAAACAGCCCCCGTACCCGCGGATTCGTCACCGACAGAGGACTCCCCTGCGGCGACCGTCGTCGCGGAGCCAGCCACGGCCTCGTCGACAACCGAGCCAAGCCCCTGGCATGCCCGCCTCCACAGCCCCGCCGCCGGATGGGCGACGACCGCGATCGCGACGATTGTCGCAGCACTCATCCGTCTGCCCGGCCTGGACAACGTCCGCACACTCGTTTTCGACGAGACCTACTACGTGAAGGACGCATGGTCCCTGCTCACGCTCGGCTACGAGGGCACGTGGCCCAACAACTACGACGCCTCCTTCGTCGCGGGCAACGTATCCGGGCTCTCCGCCGCGGGCGGCTACCCCGTCCACCCGCCCACCGGCAAGTGGATCATTGCGATCGGCATGAAGATATTCGGACAAACAGACCCCGTGGGATGGCGCATCACGACCGCAATCTGCGGCATCATCACCGTGTTTCTCCTCTGCCGGATCACGCAGAACCTGTTCCGCTCCCCCGCCCTCACCCTCCTCGCTGGGCTTTTCCTGGCAACCGACGGCATCGCCATCGTCATGAGCCGCACCTCTATCCTCGACGGCTTCCTCGCAATGTTCGCGCTTGCCGCCTTCTTCTGCTTCGTCAAGGACCAGCAGATGTCCCGACCGATGCTGGCGCACAGGCTCACCGCATGGGACGGCATCGGCGCTCCGCGCGGCGGATGGCACGACCTGGGTGAATTCCTGCGCGGACGCGACCGACGCGGCTTCATGGTCGGTCCCAATGCCGGCAGACGCCCCTGGCTGCTCACCGCCGGCATCCTGTGCGGCCTCGCCTCCTCGGTCAAGTGGTCCGGAATCTACGTCCTGGCGTGCCTCGGCCTTTTCGTCGCAATTCGCGAGGTCACCTACCGCTGGCGACTCGGGCACCCTTCCCCCATCCGGGGCGCTCTCATCGCCGACGTCTGGTGGGCGTTCATCCTGATGATCCCCAGTGCGATCCTGACCTACATCGCCTCCTGGATCGGCTGGTTTATGCACCCCCAGGCCCACGGGCACGGCCGTTCGGGCATTCCAGGCTTCGCCGGCGCACTCGCCGACCTATGGCTGTACCACAAGGAAATGTGGACGTTCCACACCGGCCTGACAACCCCGCACACCTACCAGTCCAATCCCTACATGTGGCTCACCCAGGTCCGCCCGACCTCCTTCCACTGGGCTAACGACGCGACGATTACCGGCTGCGCCTCCGGCAACTGCGCAACAAACGTCGTCGCCCTGGGCAACCCTCTACTCTGGTGGATCGGCATCGGAGCGCTGCTCGTCGTGATCGTGGCGACCCTGTGGTGTCGAAACTGGCGCTCGGGAGTCATTCTGGCAGGCTATCTCGCGCTGTACGCTCCGTGGCTTCTCTACGCTCACCGCACGATCTTCACCTTCTACACGGTCGCCTTCGTCCCCTTCGTAGCCCTCGCCGTCGCCTGGATGATCTCGCTGCTCGCCGGGTTCGTCACGGTGGATGGAGTCCCCGAGACCGTTCTCCCGCCGCGTCACACGGTGATCACCGGACGCATCATGGCAGGGATCCTCATCGTCGCGATCCTCGGATGTGCACTCTACTTCATGCCGCTGTGGCGCGCCGACGTCGTCGACTACGACTTCTGGCGGGCACACATGTGGTTGCCATCCTGGATCTAAATCCAGCGTACGAGAAACGGGTGGCTCGGCTTTACTGCCGAGCCACCCGTTTCACTACATTCCTCAGCGGGAGAAGCATTCAGTGTCAGCATGAGAGCTAACCAGACCCTCACAGGCGCATCTTAGGCCAAGGAAGTCAGGAGCTCGCGGATCTGAGCATTGAGTTCATCGGAGGGCTTGAAAACGCCGTCTTGGAAGTCAGAACCAAGGTTAATACCGACCTGCTGCTCACGAACGTCAGCTCCGAACGTCGACACAATCTCGCGCAGGTGCTCAAGAGGCTTCACAGCACCGTACCAGGAGTATCCGACAAGGCCGACAGCCTTATCCTTCAGCGTCGCCGGGGGCAGGTAGTCGATTGCATTCTTCAGAACCGCAGAAACGGAGTGATTGTACTCCGGGGTCACGAAAAGGACAGCATCCTGCGCCTCGATGTTCGTGCGCAGACGAACAGCCTCAGGCAACTCAGGAGCCTGCATCGACGGGGGCATGTCCTCCGCAAAGAGCGGCAGGTTATAGTCGCGCAAATCGAAGAAGACGGTCGCAACGCCGTCGACCTGACGGGCCTGCTCCTCGATCCAACGGACGACCTGCTCACCAGCACGGCCGGGGCGTACAGAACCGAGAACGATAGCAACGGAAGTCATGACGTTTCCTTTCAAAGTCTTATTGAAACATCAACTACTATAAATGCATCGACTGTACTTGACAAGGAAAAACCCATATTGCTTAGGACACAGGTCCCACGAAGTGTCACAGGGCCAGACAACTTTCCCATAATCAAGGAACCTGTTTCACCGCATGATCGCGGCAGTGTAAAGGGTTTGTTGTTCGGCGGTCGCATGGATTCCCCTGTGCCCGGATCCGGGTGTGTGAATAGAGGGAGCGGCCAGAAACCTTCAGGTTTCTGGCCGCTCCTGTTTGGTGTGTTGTGGCGGTGTCCTACTCTCCCACAACCTATCGGTTGCAGTACCATTGGCGCTGCCGGGCTTAGCTTCCAGGTTCGGAATGGTGCTGGGCGT
>QWCI01001221.1_pt1 | contig 19881 bp, 24 predicted proteins | sample 1972541 | NCBI WGS metagenome assembly QWCI01 (sample SAMN09866712, study PRJNA288562) | Human oral metagenome isolate term3_saliva, whole genome shotgun sequencing... | isolation source: mouth | host: Homo sapiens | place: USA: California | reverse complement strand
AAAAGAATATTATCCAATAGCATCAGATGTCTTTAAAGCTTTTACTCTATGTAAAGCAAAAGACACTGTTGCTATTTTTTTAGGACAAGACCCTTATCCTCAGAAAAATGTAGCTACAGGTATTTTGTTTGGAAATAGAGATACAACTCCTAAAGACAAATTATCTACTTCTTTACAAATTATTAAAGAAGCTGTTATCAATTATGAAATTCCTCACAATCTCATTACTTTTGATAATACATTAGAGAGTTGGGCAAAGCAGGGGATTCTTATGCTTAACAGTTCATTAACAGTTAAACCTTATATGCCTAGGTCACATTATTTGTATTGGAAACAGTTTATAACAACGTTTCTAAAAAGGTTTTCAATAAGTAATAGTGGTATAGTATATGTTTTATTTGGAAAACAAGCACAGACATTTAAGGCAAATATAAATCCTAATACAAGTACTGTTATTGAAGTAGAACACCCAGCTGCTCTTGCTAGGAGAAATGAAAAGATGTCTTGCAGTATTTTTAGAGATATTTCAGACACTATTCGTAATATTTCAGGAAAAGAAATTGAGTGGTTTCATGAAGAAACTTATGGAGAATTTAATTTATGACATTACAAGAAGCAAGTCTTAATTTAACAGAACAGGATTATAGACAATATCCTTGTCTATCTTATAGTAATTTACAAAGATATGATATAGAAGGATATGATAGTATTGAAACTATGTTTGAACCTATTTCATCTCCTTCTTTATTATTTGGTTCGTTGGTAGACTGTTTACTTACACAAGGAGAAGATGCTTTTAATTCTACTTATATGGTAATTGATATACCAATTCCACCTGAATCTATAATCAATATAGTCACTCAGTTAAAAGCAGAACACACAGAAAAACAATTTGCACTCATTACTGATGCAGATATAATATCAGTAGCTGACATATATGGTTATCAAAAAAATTGGAAAGACGCTACCAGAGCTACTAAAATTAGAGAACTTGGAAGTGAGTACTATAATTTTATGGCCGTAAATAGGGATAAAATATTTATTTCTAAACAAGATGATGAGGATGCTAGAAAATGTGTAGAAGCAATTAAAACTGACCCTATTGTAGGAAATTATTTTAAAGAAGATTGTTTTACTAATACTGAACATCTTTATCAATTACAATTTGCTACAATAGATAAGGAAACAGGTATCCAATTTAAAGGGATGCTTGATTTGGTCATTATTGACCATACCAATAAAAAGATTTATCCCTGTGACTTAAAAACTACCAAGAGTATTTATACTTTTGAAGATAGTTTTTATTCTTACAGATATTATTTACAAGCAGCAATTTATACAGAATTATTAAAGAGTATAATTGCTGAAAAATGTCCAGAACTATTAGATTATACAATAGAAAATTACCGATTTATTGTTATTAGCCGTAAAAACTTTAAACCTGTTATATTTCAATGGAATCAATTTTTAGATTTGACAACAAATAAGTATGGTAGACAATTATCAAATTGGAGAGATTTACTTTATAAAGTTCATTGGGCATTAAATAATAAAGAGATACAACTTCCTGTACAGTGGCAGGAGAGTATATCTAAAGATGGTTTTATTCCTATTAAACAATATTCTAAGAATGTTTAAAACAAAAGTTTATGTAAGGCTCATTAATGGAGCAAAGCCTTTTGAAATTACTAAAAAAGGAGATTGGATTGATTGTTATGCAAATGGTACTTTTGATTATGAAGGTCCTTCTGTAGAAAATAAAGATATAAATATTCCAACTTGTAAAATCCCTTTAGGATTTGCCATGAAATTGCCTAAAGGATATGAAGCAATTGTAGCATCACGAAGTTCATCATATAAAACTTATGGTGTTGTACCCTGGAATTGTATAGGAATTATTGATAATTGCTACAATGGTACAAATGACCAATGGCAGTTTGGTGCATTATGTTTTAAGAAAGGTCATATTTCAAAAGGAGACCGTATCTGTCAATTTAAAATTCAATTATCTCAAAAAGCTACTATGTGGCAAAGATTAAAGTGGTTATTTTCTAATGGAAAGATTGAATTTATTTACGTAGATAAATTATCAGATACAGACCGTTTAGGCTTTGGTAAAGGTACAGGGACTAGATAAAATGGCTTATATAAAGATTAATACTAACTCAGGAAATACAGGATTAGTTACCATAGTATTATCTACAGAAAAAAAGTTATTTACATTTCTTATAGATACAGGGAGTAATATATCACATATTGATAAAAGTACTATTAGTCTTTTACAAAATTATACAAAAGTATCAATAAACAACTCTTCAACTGTAGGTATTAACGGAACTTTAGATAGTAATATGAAAGTACAACTGCTTTTAAATTCAGGTGTATTTACATTTTCTCATCAATATCTGGTAACTGACTTATTTACAATGATTAAATCTATTGAAGATAATAGTAATTTAAAAATCCATGGTATATTAGGCACTGATTTTCTTTCCAAATATATGTGCCATTTAGATTTTAAAAAAAGTAGACTTCATTTAGGATAATATGATTTATCTTGTTACAAATGAAAATAAATTATTTGAAAGTGAGACATATAAAATTATGTCTGTCGAAGACTCTTTAAAAGAGCTATGTACATGGAAAGTTATTCAGTTTGATACTGAAACTTTTGGAAGAGACCCTCATTTAGGTAGCTTATTACTAGCACAATTTGGTAATGTTGAGAAAACAATACAAATTGTAGTTGACTGTACTACAATTGATATATCATTATATAAAGAAATATTAGAGGAAAAGCATCTTATAATACAGAATGCTAAATTTGATTTACAATGGCTATTTAATTATAAAATAGTATCAAGAAGTGTCTTTGATACAATGATAGTAGAACAGCTTCTTTATCTTGGATATCCACCTGAATATAAAGACCCTGTAAATGGGATTTCATATAGTTTACAATCTATTGCTAAAAGACGTTTAGATATAGACATTGATAAATCTGTTAGAGGTGAAATCTATTGGAGAGGTATTGATGATATTACTGTTAAGTATGCAGCTGATGATGTTGTACACTTATATGATATTGCTCAAGCTCAAATACAAGATTGTACAATAAAGACTTGTTTAAAAGCTGCTAAACTTGAATGTGATTTTGTTGTAGTTATATCTTATATGGAATGGTGTGGAATACACTTGGATGAAAAGCTCTGGAGAGATAAAATGGCTAAAGATAAAAAGAATCTTGATTTAGCCATAAATGATTTAAATAACTTTGTATTATCTAGCCCTAATCTTAAAAAGTTTACCGTACAAAGTGAACCATCTTTATTTCCAGAATTAGATAAAGAAACTTATTGTACTATTAATTGGAATTCATCTAAACAGGTGATACCTTTGCTTAAAAAATTAGGATTTGATACTACAGTAGTAGACAAAAAAACAGACAAAGAAAAAGAAAGTGCAATGGAGAAAGTCATTAAGAAGCAAAAAGGAATAAATGACGAATTTCTCAAACTATACTTAGGCAAAGGTGAAGAAGGTGATGATGATTATTATCCAGGATATAATGGTTCACATAAAGTAGTAACTTCTTTTGGTAAAAACCATTTGAATGCTATTAATCCTAAAACAGGTAGAATACACACTTCATATAAGCAATTAGGGGCTGACACTGGTAGAATGTCTTGTGGGTCTAAAGCAAATAATGAAGACCTTGCAGCATTTAAAGGTTTACCAATTAAGTGTAGTACTAAACAAAGAAAAGAAGGTCTTGCATGTCCTTATCCAAATATGCAACAATTACCTAGTGATGCTGTAACTAGAGGATGTTTTACAGCAATGAAAGGTAATAAATGGTGTAGTTGCGACTTTAGTGCTAAATTAAATTATTCCCATTAATATAAATAATGCAATATAGATTTGTATATTCTAAATATAAAGTATATCTTTACAAAGCAGCTAATTATACATAAGTTATGAAATTTAGTAAAGAAAAAGAACTAAGTATTTTATCAGACTATAAGTCAGGATTAAATACCGTAGAAATAGCTAAAAAATGGAATACTTATAATACTAGTATTAGAAGAGTATTATTAAGATATGGAATTACTCCAAGAACTAGTAAAGAAGTTCAAAGTATTAAAATAAATCCATTCAATATAAAAGAGGAAAAGTCTCAATATTTTTTAGGACTACTTCTTGCTGATGGGTGCATTCATCATAGGAAAAGTACTAATTCTGTTAGTATATCATTATCTTTAAAAGATAAGGAAATGGTGGAAAAATTTAGAGATTTTATATGTCCTAAAAATAAAGTCAGTTCTGTACTACAAAAGAAATATAATACTTTTATGTTTACAGTTTCTATTAGAAGTGATATAATAGCCTCTTGGTTAGAACAACATGGTAATTTCCATAACAAATCTTATAATTGCGATATTTATATACCGTTAACATGGAATATTCTAAGAGGAATATTTGATGGCGATGGTTACTGGCATAATACAAATAAAGGAAATAACATGGCTTGGGGAATTTGTGGAAAGTCTAAAACATTTTTAGATAAAATACAACAGTTTCTAAGCCATCATAATATAGTTTCCTATTTATCAGAAAGAAGAAAGACTGCTAATAGTACATTATATTATTTAGAAGTCTATAAGCTTTGTGATGTTGTTAAATTGGCTAGTTTAATGTATAAAGATGCTCATATTTACCTACTACGTAAATATGTTATATGGCACCTCTTTGAGGAAACTCTTAGAGAAAAATTTTCTAAATTCAAGGAAGGGGAGGCATCCTCTAACCCTGAGCCAAGCTATAATAAAGCTAATCATTTGTATAATACTAATAACGGTAGATTTATTATAGAAGGTGCAGAGACCATAATGGAATACCTAAGTCTAAAAAATTAGATATGGTAAAGGGATGGTCCGCCTTTGGAAAAGGTGATAGAAAGTCGATTAGGGGCAGATATATATAATGAAAAATCAATGATTGATGAGTTTTTAACTGGGTCAGGAGATATACATAGTCTTTGTGCCTTTAAGGTATATAAAGATATTATCCCAAGAGATACACCAATTAAAGATATTAAGAAACTGTTTCCACACCAAAGAAAAGAAGTAAAATCTATTGAGTTTGTAAGAGGACTCCTTATATTGAAAGGTATAAGTAAAATGGCAAATAACGGCGAACTATGTTGAAGAACACCGTGGCGGTATGGATGTACCACCCTAGAGACTACTAATGCCAACCTAAGTAATACTGTTTGTAGAGTATTATATGGTTAAGGAATAGTCCATTTACATTAAATTAAATACAGTATGACAATAGAACATTTTTGTATATGTTGTGGTAGAAAAATTACTACCAAAAATTCTACTAAATATTGCAAAAAACATTTTCATCAAATACAGACTTATGGTAAAACATTAGATTCTATTAGTAGGACTAAATTTGACCCCAATGAATTTAGATTTGTAGGAAATGATATAGTAGAATTTGACACTTATAATTCACTCGGAGAAGTAGTAGCCACATATAAAATAGATGCAGAAGACTATCCTAAAGTTTCTAAATATAAATGGAGAACTTTAAAAGGGTATGCTTCTTATGGTTCTAAAATACACTATTTACATAGACTGATAATGAATGCTCCTCCAGGCCAAGAAATTGGCCATATAAATCAAGACCCTACAGATAATAGAAAAAGTAATTTAAGAATAGCTTCTTCTACTTTACAGAAGCTAAATAGAAAAAGTACTACTAAGGATATTCCTGTAGGGGTTAAATGTCATTCTAAGTCAGGTAAATGGTATGCTAATATTAGAATACAGTACAAACTATATTGTTCACCTTGTTATAAAAGTAAAGAAGAGGCAGCTTTTGCCAGATATATTTTAGAACAGTTATTTTTAAAAGAATATATTCATCAAGGCAAGAATCCTATTTACAATGTATTAACAGAAGAACAAAAACAAAATGTAATAGAAACCATAAGAAGTAAATATATGTCTACTTTATTAAAATAATGTAAGAACTCACAACAATTTGGAGGTTCAGCTTATGCTATTCAAAATGCAATGGGCTGTACTTTAGAAGAAGCAGAAGAGTTTGCTAAATCATATGCAGAAGGTTTTCCAGGAATTGCTGCATATAAGAAAAAAGCCTCTCAAGAAGTCAGAAGCAAAGGCTATATTGTTCTTTGTAAGTACACAGGACATAAAACTTATTGGGCAGGTTATGAAGATTGGAAAAAAGTTCAAGCTTCCTATACATCTGAATTTTGGGAAGAGTATAGAAATGTACACAAACCAAATAAAGATAAAGTATATCTTGAAGTAAAAGAACATTTTCAAGAAGTATCTAAATTTGATAGAAAGAGCCTGAACAGTCCTACCCAAGGTACTGGTGCTATTATCTTAAAAGATAGTCAAATAGATATATTTTGGTGGGTAGTAGATAATGGCTATTTTGGTAAGTGTTTACTTGCAAATCTTACACATGATGAGTGTAATTGGGAATATCCTGAAAGTCTTGAAATATTTCCGTCTATAATTAAATCTAAAATGGAAGAATCGGCATCTAAATATTGTAAGGCACTACCTATACCGGCAGATGTGTCCGTAGGAAGCCACTGGATACACTAGAAGATAATACTAACTATAAACTACTAAAAGAATGATTATTGCAATAGATTTTGATGGTACAGTAGTAAAACATGATTATCCTGAAATAGGTGAAGATATTGGAGCAGTTAAAGTACTAAAAGCTTTACAAGAAAATGGGCACCAATTCATTCTATACACAATGAGGGATAATCATAGTTGTGGCAGAAATTGTTTAAAAGAAGCGGCAGATTGGTTTTCAAAAAATGGAATTAATTTAATTGGAATTAATTCAAATCCTTGGCAGAAATCTTGGACAGACTCTGTAAAAGTGTATGCTCCTTTATATATAGATGATGCTGCTTTAGGAATACCATTAAAACAGGACAGCCAATTTGAGCGTTTTTATGTTGATTGGGAACAATGTGCTAATTTACTAAGTAGAAAGAATTTGTTAACTAAGGAGCAGATGGTAGAACTGATTAAACATTTTTCTAATGAATAATATCATAAAAATAGGTGTAAACAACCATCTAAAAGACAGCTCCAATGGAGAGAAAGAAGTCAATTTTTATGGAAATTAGCAGGACTTACAAATTCTGCTAATTACTGTAATTATTGTACTGAAGAGGAAAGAACTAAACTTAATGAGGTCTGGAGACTAATTAAGGAAGTTCAAAATAATGTAACTAAATCTAGTGAAGAACTTGGTTTTAATATAAGAAAGAAGCAATGAATAAACACGTTCATTCTGATAATAACAATGCCCTCACCTATCTTAAATTAAGTATAGGTGGGGCTTTGAATAATGTAATTACAGAAGGTACTCCTGAAAAACTTTATGGTGTAACTTTAGATAGTTTACAAAAGATTTTTGATGAGCATAATATTCATTTTAGTGTATCAGACTTTAAAGACTTTAACACTATTGACAATATTATTAGATTTAAAATAATATACAACCATAACCATTTATTTCTTACTTTAAGAATTTATGATGGTAGACTTTATATAGAAAAAGACAATGAGTAATGTACCTATTGGAACTGAAAATAGCCCTTTAGCACCCTGGAATCAAGATAAACCTAAAGAATTAGAATTTGAAGTGACTATAAATCAGTCTTTAAGTAAAACTTGTAAAGTCACAACTTCAGATTATACAGAAGAAGAGGACTATGATGACTATCTTAAAAAGACTATAACAGTCCCTAATACAGAAGAGACTGACTGGAGTCAAGTATATAATAGTCAACATTACTCTCCTATTACATTGATAGGTATCTTAAAATGCTGTTTAAAAAGTGATATAGAACATCGTTCTATCCCTTTTACTCTATCTATTAAAAAACATATAATTAGAGAGTGTGAAAATTGGGTAGAAGGCGAAACTGAAGTAATAGGAGAATAAACAGCTTAAAAATAATAAAAAATTATGGTATTAGTAGTTAGTTTCTATATCATAGGTATGATTTTATTTGCATACTATTTTATTTGGTGTTTAAATTCCTTAGAAGATGAAGGTTTAGGTATAACTACTTTAGGTATATTACTTTATCCTTTAGTGGTTTTACCTGCATTAGTTTGTAAAGTATTTACAGTAGTATCTGATGCTTATATCTATTTAGATAGTAAAAGTAAAAGGTGGTTTAGTAACTTAAAAAAGAAGCAAGTAGAAAAGATTATATTTAAAAAGTGTGACTATAATAAAAAGATAGCATTCGTACAAAATATGTCTACAAAAGAGTTATTTAGGCTGGATAAAAACACTCTTCTAAAGATAATTAAACGTGGAATTAAAATTGATTCTAATAAAACTATTGGAGTTATAGCATTTGAGAATAAAAGCGAGGGTTTAGGTACTACTATTAAAAAAGTTATAATTTATGATAAAAAACTATTCATTGAGTTACGTATTCAAGGAGTTGATACTGTTTACTACAAATTAGTAACTTGGGAAGACTTTATAACTATAGACCGCTTCCCTTCATTAAGACTATTTATATATAGAAGTATATACCCAGCACCTATTAAATATACTGAAGATAAAATAGCTGAAGTTATAAGAACTATTCTTATAAAAGTTTTACAGATTAGATACAAAAAATAGGATTATGAGAATAGCTAACCACCAATTAAAATTGATAAAGAACAACTTTAAAATTATACTTTAAGAAGTATGGAATTAGATAGAGTATGTAAGAAGCTTATAATCAAAGAACCTTTTTGGGGATTGTTTATGGTAGGTTTGAATAAAACCTATTCAACTCTTGTACCTACATTAGGTGTTAGAAAACTGGGAATAGGTGTAGAACTTTTAATTAATAAAGACTTTTGGAATACACTCTCTGATACAGAACAAATGGCTGTTTTATTACATGAATTGCATCATATAAGCTTAGGACATATTTTTATGTCTTCAGATTTTAGTAATCATGAAAAATTCAATATTGCAGCTGATGCAGAAGTAAATTGTTATATTAAAGGATTACCTGATGGGCATATAGATGTACATAAGTTAGGTCTTCCTGAAAAAATGGGGGTTAAATGGTATTATAACCATTTACCCCAATTTGATAACAATAATTCTAGTGGTTCTTTAGAATCAAAACTAATTGACGACCATAGTAATTGGGAAGATTTTAGCAATGTACCAGATATTCAGAAAGAACTTATTCAAAACCAGATAGATACTCAGCTTAAGCAGGCAGCAGAACTGACTATAAAACAAAATGGTACAATTCCAGGGTGTCTTAAAGATATTATTAAAATACTACTGACAGAAAAGCCTAGAATATATAATTGGAAATCTCACTTTAGACGAATGTTGGGTACAGCAATTGATGTTAGTTTTAAAAAGACATATCAACGTGAGTCTAAGAGGTTTAATAAAACACCTGGAATTAAATTAAAAAGAAAGGTACATATTCTTGTAGCCATAGATACTTCAGGAAGTATACATAATACAGAACTTTTAGACTTCTTTAATGAAATACACCATATTTATAAAACAAAAGCAAAAATTACAATTATAGAATGTGATTCAAAAATACAGTCTATTTGGGAATATAAAGGTTCACAAGAAATAAAAATCACAGGAAGAGGGGGTACTGATTTTAAACCTGCTATTGATTATTATAGAGATAATATAAAAGAATATAGTATGTTTGTATTTTTTACAGACGGCTATGCACCAATAGACAATTTAAATGTACCTAATAATAATATGTTATGGCTTATTACTTCTAATGGACGTAAGCAAGAATATCCAGGAAAAACAGTATATATACCTGAGAACCATTAAACTACAATAAAAGTTAAATATATGACAGAGTTAACACTTAATGAATTTTCATATAATCTTAATTATCTTATTAATAATAATCGTAGATTGATAGATAGTGGAGACACTCCCATTTCTGTCTGTCTTGAAGGTGAAGCTGGGATAGGTAAAACAGCAATTATACAACAACTTGCTGAAGCTAAAAATATGAATTTCATTAAAATAAACTTAGCACAGATAGAAGAGCCTGCTGAACTTGTTGGGTTTCCATATAAAGAATTTAAAATTATTATTGATGGAAATGAAAGGTGGATTCCAGCAGACTTACTTCAATCTATTACTAATTATGAGATTACTAATGAATCTAGAATGAGTTATGCAGTTTCAAGAGCAAATAGTCTAATACTCCAAAGTATAATGGAGATTATTAATACGGGCTCATTTTTATCATGGAAATTGCCTAAATATACTAATATAGTACTTACATCAAATCCAAGTAACGGGAACTACAATGTGGAGGAGCTCGATGATGCGGTAAAGTCAAGACTTATTACCTATAAAGGTAAATTTGATATAAAAGAGTGGGCACATTGGGCTGAAATGTTTGGTATTGATAGTAGAGCGATAAATTTTGCTTTACTTTATGAAACAGAAATATTTCAACCTAAAAATAATGTAGTATTAGCTAATGCTAGAAACTATACTACTTTCTGTAGAGCTATTGCAGGAATAAAAGATTGGTCTGAAGCTAATTCTCTGGGATTAATTATGCAGATTGCTTCTGGATGTTTTTTAGGTAAAGAAAATACTTTAGGAGCACTCTTTACTACGTTTATCAACAACAGATTAGACACTCTTATTTCACCTGAAAGATTGGTAAATGGTGCTTGGGATACAATTGCATCAGAGCTTCATAATTCTGTCTATCAAGCAGATAATTATAGAGCAGATATTGCAAGTATTTTAGGAACTCGTTTTCTAAACTATTGTGATAAATATCTTGGAACTGAAAAAGCTTCTTCTAAACAAGTAGAAACAAGATTGTGTGAACTTATTACATCTAAAACGCAGTTATTTTCACAAGATATTTTATACACTATAATTAAAACACTGTGTAAAAATCATGTAGCACAAACAAATAAATGGTTTTTAAATAACAATATAAGAAATATAGCACTATGATAACACTGTGTGGATACGAAGAATTTAAAATAATGTGGCTAAATAGTTACTGTTTTACTAGTTCAATTGAGCCTTTATTACTTAATGAAAAGCATACTCTAAGATACTATAATAACCAGTTTTTATATATAGCAGACGATTCCACTATACCACTAATAGATAGGGTAAGAAAAAACAATGCTGCTGTTGGTTATGATGCTCCTGAAATAGCTTCTAGAGTTTGTAATCCAAAACCAGGCCAAACACTTTATTTTGATAAATGGTGTACTATACCAAGAATAAAATGTGCTTCTATTTGGAAAAGAACTACTAAACTGTCTAAAGCAGATGTAGTAGTTATACCTAATATCTTTTATATCAATAAGTACCGAAACGTCAGTGTTTTTTTAGATTCAAAGTCTAAAACTATATACATAGTAAAAGAATATGATGCTAGGTATTCAGCTAAAACAGGTCAAACTCTTTTTGAATGGTACGAATTAAATAAACACAGGGCTTCAAACGCAAATCTAAGTAGTCAGGAAAATATAGACGCTGTTAGAAATATAGGTAGTTCTGTTTGTATTTACACTGGAGATTTATATTATACGAAGAATAAATACTCATTTATTTTTGATGTTATTAATGGTAATTATTCTAAATTTATATCTGAGAATAAATTGATGGGACTTATAGATAATGAGGATAATAAATTTACTAAAGAATCTATACAAAGTATTATTGACTTATTATCAAGTTCTGATAAAGAATCGGTACATCAAGGTATGAGAATTTTAGCAAATTTAGACTACATTCATTTTCCAATAGTTACATCTTATATTTTAAACCGCACTAGGGAGAATTGGTCTAAATTTAATCCCTTTAATAGTACCGTGCAGTTTATGTTGAAAAATACTAAGTTGAAAACATTTTCTTTATATCTAGATATAACCAACAAAGAAATAGAACTTCTAAAAGATTTTATTATAGAAGAAGTTGTATACACTATTACTAATAGTATTAAGCATAAATACTGTTTCCAAGATAAAGTAGACATCAAATGTGAGGTCGATGTAACAATTAAAGACAATGAAACATTATGCAATTCATAAAACCTTCTGTTAAAATAGAACATCAGGGAACAGATTTTAATGATATGTTAAAGCATATTGAACTATGTGGAAGAGTGTCTTATAAATCTGAAGACAGAGTTACTGATGATAGTTTTGAAAAGTTTATAAATATGCTTATTAAAAAGGGGCATACTTCTCCACTAGAGCATGGCACTGTTTATTTAACAATTCCAAAAGACCTAAAAGACTTTAGAGATGAGTTTAATAAACTATTAGCATCTCCCTATATTAAAAAAATCGAAGATGATTCTTTTTATTATATAACCACTAATTATAGAGTAGTATATACTCTTGATTTGGAATTTATCAAGAAATATTGGAGTGAGCCTACAAAGCATATTAAAAGAGTCTCTATACGAATTATTTGTTCAAGGGGTATAGGGTATGAAATAGTTAGACATAGGGATTTATCTATTACACAAGAAAGTACCAGGTATTGTAACTATTCAAAAGGTAAATTTGATAGTTGTCTTAAATTCATTATACCCTCATGGATTGAAGATATTATTGATGGAGAAACTTTTTCTGTAGAAGATATTGCTCCTGATAAAATAGTTGATGCGATATTATCAGGTAAACATAACAAAAATACTTTGGTATTAATAAGTAGCCATGTTTGTGAAGAGAATGCTTACACAGAGTTAATAAACTCAAACTGTAGTCCACAACAGGCTAGAGATGTACTTTCCAATGGATTAAAAACCGAACTAATAGTTACAGGCACTATTCCTCAATGGGAACATTTTCTTAGATTAAGAAGTAAAGCATATGGTGCAACAGGTATGCACCCTGATATGGAAGTTATAGGTAACTTCATTTATTATGCTTTACTTTCAGATGGACATATTAAAAAATATAATTGATATTTACTATTATGGAAAGTAAGTTAGGAAGGTTACCAGAAGATGTATTAGCTACTATAACAGCAAAAGAACCTCTGGACGAGTTTTTAATTAGGAAAAATTATAATCCTTTACAAAAAGAGGATAGAGTAAATCACCCAAGACATTACAATTGGCTTAAAGAAAAGTGTGGTATTGAAGTTATAGACATTACCAGGCATCTTGATTTTGATACAGGAAATGCTGTAAAGTATTTACTTAGAGCAGGCTATAAATCAGAAAAAGGCTATAGTAATAATGCTAAAACTATTGAAGACCTTAAAAAGGCTATTTGGTATATCAAAGATAAAATTAAAACTCTGGAAGATAGTACAGAGCCATCAGATGTATTATATAGATGAACGTTAGTAATGTACAAGATATTAATTTAATAGATACTTCGATAAAAATCTAATATAAGCATAGGTAATATGTCAAGAAGTTATCATCAAAAACATTCGACTTCGCATTTTAAAAAAGCTCCAAGAATAATTCTTGAAGTTAATGAAAAGGGTGACCCTATTTATAGAAAACGTAAAATCAAACCTTTTGGTCGTAAAGACTTTGTAGAAGAAGAAGTTTATAGTACAAAATTTGGTGAACATTTATCTCCTATTATAAATAAAGGTAAAGAAAGACGTAAGAAGAAAATAAGTATTTATGAAGATTTTTCAGAAGGAGAAAATTAAATTTTAAAAATACTCTTGGGGTATCTTATGAGAAAAAGTATTATTGTAGCTACCCTCATAAGATACCCTGTTATTTTTAAGATGAAATCAAGTTAAAATAAGATATGCTTATACTAACTTTTAAAGCAAATTATGGCTTGGAATCAATTAAATGTGTTTAAAAGAAATGGTACTTCTGTACCATATTCTGTAGATAAAATTTTAGCAGCAGTTAATAAAGCCTTTACAGCTAATAATGAGGATTTTCCTGCTAATGTACAACAGCAACTGCTATCTAAAATTAATATTTATGATGGTATTTCAGTTGAAGAAATTCAAGAGCAAGTACAAAATGCTCTAATGGAACTTGGCTTTTATAAAATTGCAACTGATTATATCACATATCGAGCTGCTCATAAAGAATTACGTGAGGATGAAGGGCGTCTTAACTATATGGAAGAATATAGTAACTCAAGTGATAATGCAGCATCTTCTTCAGAAACTGACCCCAATTCTAATGTATCAATGAAAAATGTAGCAAATCTTGAAGGGGAAGTATATAAGTCAAAAAACAGGAAGCTACAAAGACGTCGTATGTATAAGAAGCTTAAGTCTATGTACAATAAAGGGATAGCTGACCAGTACATTGAAGATTTAAATAATCATCTTATCTACGTTCATGATGAGGCGAGCACTCCAACATTGAAACCGTATACCTATAGTCCAATGGAATCTGTAGAAGTTCAGTATAATGATTTCCATGGATTAATGTCCTTAAAATCTCTATATGACCTTGTTGATTGTCCAGAAGTATGTGAAAATGTAGAAGATGGTGTATGGTGCAAATATCCTCATAATTTAAAGATTAAAGATAGGGATAAATGGACTGTTGTAACTAGGCTGACTAAAAAGAGACGACATAGAGACCTTTACAGAGTTAAGACTGCTTTTGGTGAAGATATCATTGTGACAGACAATCATCCTATGATTATTAGTGATGATAAAAATGATACAGTACAAGCTGTAGATTCTTTGGGTAAATCTATGTACAGACTTCCACAACAAATTTCTTTTGATGGTATTACACAAGTAGACCTTTCACAATGTTGTGAATATGATATAGTCAAAAAGAATTTTATAGCTCAACATGAGACAAACTCACCATATTATTTTACTAAACGTTATATACAAATTAATAGAAATTTAGGGTATATAGTAGGATTCTTCATTGGAGATGGAAATTATGATAATACTTGGAATACTTTAATGTTTTCTCAGAAAGATAAAGATATTTTAGTTAAGTTATCAGAAATCTTTTTTGAATCCTTTGGTGTAGTTGGCTATGAAAGTATTTCTAGTTCTGGAGATAAATGGCAATTAAAAATATGTTCTAATATAGTTAATCAATTCTTTAAAAAGTTTTTAAATATTAAAGATAAGTCAGAAAACAAATGTCTTCCTACTAATCTTTTAATGTTTAATGAAGATTTTTTGGGGTATTACTTTTACTAATACACCTAATGTAGTAGCTTTTGATGGCTCTTATAAATGGCAAACTAATATTACTAGAGTAGTTGATAAAAGTTTAAAATATTCAGAAGGGTGGAGTACTATTACAAAAGTCAATCTTATAACTAATGGCTCTTTTTTAAATAAATGTGAATTTATTTACGACATTACTACAGAATCTAATACTTTCGATTGCAATAATCTATGGGTACATAACTGCGGTGCCATTACAACATACCCGTTACTATCTGAAGGTGTTGGTAATATTGATGGTGTAACACCTTTTGCACCAAACGATATTGCTTCATTTAGTGGTCAGATAACTAACCTCGTATTTTTAATAAGTTCACAGTTAAAGGGTGCGACTGCCATCGCCGATTACATTATATCTTTAAATTATTATGTAGTTAAACAGTTTGGACCTAAGTGGTATGAAAAACTTAATGATGTAACTACTACTGACAGCTGTTTACAGCAAAGCAATATTAGTAGAGACATTCGTAAAGGAATGAAACAGTTTATTTATGGTATTAATCAACCAGCAGGCAACAGAAGTTACAATTCTCCGTATGAATATAAACTCTAAACTTCTGTTTTTAGTAAAATTAACTAACTGTAAAAATTGTCATTTTTATAAGATTCATAAGTATGAAACTAAGTATGCGGAGAATAAACAAGGTGAATTGCTGGAAATTCCCATTGGGACAATCAGCAGCCAAGCATCCAATATGGATGAAGGTTCAGAGACTATCTCGAAAGAGAGTACACTCAAGTGAGTGGAAGTGCCTTGCCCGAATTATATTCGGTGAAGATATAGTCCAAACTACATAGTAATATGTAGAAGTTCATAAGGGAACTACACTGAATTAACGACTCAGTGTGAATAAAATGTTACTAATGTTTCATACTATGATAAATACTACTTTAAATCAATGTTTGAAGACTATTATTATCCTGATGGTACAAAACCTGAGTGGAAAGCAATAGATACTCTTCAACGTATGTTTATGGAGCTACATAGAGAGCTTCGACTTATTAAACCATTGACTTTTCCCGTAAGTACAATGGCACTTGTTCATGATGGTAAAGAATACCTTGATAAAGATTATAAAGAACTATGTGCCGAAGAATGGGCAAAAGGAGGAAGTTTCTTTTGCTATAATAGTGATAATCCGTCAAGTTTGGCTTCGTGTTGCTTTCATAAAGATACTAAAATCTTATGGAAATCTTCTACAGAAGGAGTAAAACTCACTACTTTAGAAGACCTACATAACATTAAATGGGAACCAGATAAGAAAAATTTAAAAATATTCCATAATGGTTCTTGGATAATGGGTAAAAGTATTAAACTTCCAAATAGAAAAATGTTTAAAGTTACTACTCATAATAACAAAGAATTTATTATGAGTGATAATCATATAAATGTTACTTACAGTGGTGAAAAATCTACTGAAAACCTTATAACAGAAGACTATTTAATGTTTAATACTTCCGTATTACATGGTGTTCCTGAAGTAAATGAGAATTTAACTTATGAGCAAGGTTATGCTCTTGGTAGTTTCTTAGGAGAGAGTTCTCTTGAGGATATTGTTTCTAAAGAAGACCTTGATTTAAATTGTCTTTTACATTCAGTTGAGTTTAGAAAGGGAATACTTGATGGTTGGTATAATACTGCTGGAGGAAATAGTAACAGGAGCTATTCTACAAGTAAAAATCTTATAGAATATATGGAAATTTTATGCTCCTCGCTAGGACTACAAACTATTATAGATGTAGTAAACAGAACTGACGAACCTGTAGTTATTAGAGACCAGGAATTTAAAAGAAACTATCCTCTATATTGTCTAAGATGGTATACAGAAGCTAATCATAGAGTAAATAAGACTAGTAATAAAACTTGGAAAAAGAAAAATAATAGTATTTATTGGAAGATTAAATCTATAGAACCTGTAGATTATAAGGATGATATTTATTGTATTCAGTGTAATAATGAAGATGAGCCTTATTTTACATTACCATGTGGTTTAATTACTCATAATTGTAGAGTACTCAACGAAATGGAAGATAATACTTTCAGTTCTACTACTGGTATGACAGGTATTATGACTGGAAGTTCTAATGTTATTACTTTGAATATTAATAGATTTATTCAAAATGTATCTAAATTACACAATATACAAACAAACTGGAAAGAAAATACCTCTTCTATTAAAGCTGAATTGGAAAAACTTTTAGACAGAGTATATAAATATCATATAGCTTATAAAACTATGTTATATGAACAAGAAGACAAGGGCATGTTTACTTTCTCTACTGGTGGGTATTTATATTTAAAGAAGCTTTATTCTACAATTGGTGTACTTGGTTATGGAGAAGCTGCTAAATTCCTAGGATTAGATATTAGTAACAATACTGATTACAAAGAGTTTTTACAGCTTATTTTAGGTACTATCCGTGACCAAAATAAAGCTCATGCTATTAGAGATTCTAAAAGACCATTTTTATTTAACAGTGAAGCAGTTCCTGGTGAAAGCCTAGCTGTTAAATTATATCAATGGGATAAAGCTGATGGTTACGTAGTACCTGAAAATCAAAATTTATATAATTGTTACTTCTATAATCCGTGGAGTAATGATACTAGTGTACTTGACAAACTTAAGTTACATGGTAAAGAAATTTCTAAGTTTACGGATGGAGGTCAAGCCGCTCACGTTAACCTTGATGCACATTTGAGTAAAGAACAATATTTAAAGCTTTTGGATGTTGCAAAAGAGAATGGTAGTAATTACTTCACTTTCAACATTCCAATGAGTGAATGTGCTGACTGTGGACATGTAGTAAATGCACCTATTAAAGAGTGCCCTCATTGTCATAGTAAACATATTAAGTATTGGACCAGAATTATTGGGTAAACATAAATGCCCCATTAAGTAGTAATACTTATTGCAAACCCTGAATATGCTGGGAGTTCCTAAAGACTTGCCTACCGAAGTGTAAAAATGGCAAGTATGAAACAATGGATAATCAGCAGACATAGCCGTATTATACGGAAGGTCTCATCGACTACCAAAGGGCATCCTAAAAGGATGATGGTATAGTCAATTCCCAAAATAAATTTTTGAAATAGTAAAGAAATGCTTAGTTTAATCTCTCACATAAAACTAAAAAAGCTATTCAAAAATGTTTTGCAAATAGAACGAAAGTTCGGGTAGTAAAGATTTAACCTGTGTCGATAATTGGTCAAATGAACGTCAAGTTGAACAGAAGAAACGTATTTATCATGATGAAGTAAAAAATAAAGAATGATAAATACTATTTTATAAGATTCTATGTTATCTATAATAGGGCAGGTACAAATGTATTCTGCCCTATTTTTAGCTATAGAAATTAAAAATATTATTTTATGCTGAAATATACAGATGCAAAAGTGGTTATGGCTGAAGTACCTGATGAGATAGCTTTAGCTATTAACATTTCAGGTTGCCCTTGCCATTGTAATGGCTGTCATAGTCCATATTTAGCTGAAGATACTGGAAATCCTTTAAGCATAAAAGCTCTTCAAGTATTAATTGATAAAAATAAAGGTATATCTTGTATAGCTTTTATGGGAGGAGACAGTAGTACAAATGACATAATAAAGTTAGCTAAATGGGTAAAAGAGAATACTGACCTTAATGTAGCTTGGTATAGTGGAAGACAGGAAATTACTAAAGAAATTACTAACAACTTTAAGTGGTTTAATTATATAAAAGTAGGCCCATATATGGAAGAATATGGGCCTCTTGATTGCAAAACAACTAATCAAAGGTTTTATGAAATTATACCTTTAAGAGAGGGGTATTCTAATGGTCATAGAATATTTGGATTAAACGATTTAACTTCTAAATTTTGGAAAAATTAAATAGCTAACACATGGAATATCAGAAAATTAATACTTTGTTTAAAAGAGATAAGAAGAACATTATTATCCCAGCACAATATACTTGTGAAGAATTTGTATATTTAAAAGATTGTTTGTGGGAATGTACTGAAAAAATTGATGGTACTAACATACGTATCTATGTTAAATTACTAGAAAATAGTAAATATGACATTGTTATCAAAGGCAGAACTGATAGAGCAAACATTCCACCTACACTTTTAACTAAACTTGAAAGTATCTTTTTTAATACAGACTGGAGTAATGTATTTCCTAATCTTACTACAGAAGATACAGTGTGTCTTTGTGGAGAAGGGTATGGTGCAAAAATTCAAAGTGGAGGTAGGTATATCAGTAATGATACAAATTTTATTCTTTTTGATGTAAAATACAATGATTGGTGACTTAATAGAGAAAGTTGTAAAGATATTGCTAAAAATGTAATATTGATATAGTACCTTTAGTCGGATATCTTACTATTCCACAAGCTATAGAAGCCGTTGAGAGGGGTTTTGTATCTAGAATTTCTGAAGATAGAACACTTATTGCTGAAGGATTAGTACTTAAAACACCTTGTGGTCTTAAATTTAGAAATGGTGAAAGAGTTATTACTAAAATAAAACATAAAGACTTTACACAATATAAAGCTGTATATGGAAGTGATACTGATATAGACCTGTAAATAAAGAATAAAAATGCTTTTAAACTACTATGATAGT
>QWCI01000690.1_pt1 | contig 19934 bp, 18 predicted proteins | sample 1972541 | NCBI WGS metagenome assembly QWCI01 (sample SAMN09866712, study PRJNA288562) | Human oral metagenome isolate term3_saliva, whole genome shotgun sequencing... | isolation source: mouth | host: Homo sapiens | place: USA: California | reverse complement strand
TAAAATAAATAACTAAATAAAATAATATAAGTCGCAGGCCCAAAAAATCCAATAAATAAATTTGTTAAAATGACATTATTTGGAAATTTTTTTACCATTTCTTCAACTACAACTGAATTTAATGCAGATAATAAAACAAAAAATATCGGTCCTAAAAATATAATTGCAACATAGTCAACTATTCTTCTTGCAAGTGATCTTTTTTTATTTATTTTCCATATTTTATTAAATGAATTTTCAAGCATTATGAGCACTTTTACTGCAGAATAAATTAAAATTACAATTCCAACTCCAGTTAATATACTGCTTTCAGTTGATAAAAGCAGTCTTTGGGCTATATCCACAATTACTTTTAAAAAGCTATTATTTCCAGGCCACAGTTCAAAAAATTTCTGTATAAATATCTTGTCTAGCCCAAATCCCTTTGTGATTCCCAATACAAGGGCAACCACAGGAAAAATTGCAAGAAGCGAATAATAAGTCAGGGATATAGCAAGTATTTGAGTTTCTCCATCCCGGTAATTTCTATAAATTAAATAAATTATCCTTCTGATTTCATCAATTCTTTTTTTCAATCTAGCTTCTTTTTTTTCCTTCTTTTCTTTCAAGTCTTTTTTTTCTTTCATAAATTTATCCACTATTATTTTTTTAAATAACCATTCGTAAAAATTAGCAAATTTCTCCTAATATAGCAATTTTTCCATACTTTTTCTTATTTTTTCTAAAAATTTTAACAAAAAATTTTAAATTGCTGTTTTTATTTAATTTTCCATTACTTTATTTTTACAATTATCTAAACTAAAATAATTTTATTATAATTTTTATCCAAAATTAAAATATTCCCTTTCTTCAAAAATTTCATCCATAATTTCATCATAATTTTCAATTTTTGCCTCTTCAGCCAGCACATCCTCCAACTTAGGATTTGTAACTGGATGTTTTGGAGCAAAAATTACACAGGAATCCTCATACGGCTCAATAGATTTTTCATAAGTCTCTATTTCCTTCGCAATTTCTATTATTTCCGTTTTATCCATCCCAATAAGCGGTCTAAATACTGGCAATTTTTCTACCGAAGCATTTGTACAAGTAAGCCCTCCCATTGTTTGAGAAGCAACTTGCCCAAGGCTTTCTCCTGTAACTAAAGCCTGATATTGCATAGTATTCGATATTCTCTCAGCCAGACGCATCATAGCACGTCTTGTTAGAATCGTAGCCAGGTCTTTTTTTGTCTGTGTATTTATTGCTTCCTGAATTTTTAATATATTTAATGAATAAAGTCTTGTTTTTCCGACATAAAGCGATAAAATATCTGTCAGTTCCTTCACCTTTTCAAGAGCCTGCTGACTTGTAAATGGAAAACTATGGAATGTTACAAAATTCAGACGCATTCCTCTTTTTGCCATCATAAAAGACGCAACAGGACTATCTATTCCTCCAGATAAAAGCACAAGCCCTTTTCCAGTCGACCCAAGTGGAAGCCCACCATAAGTTTTTATTCTATCTGTATAAATATAAACATTTTTTCTAATATCAACATTTATCATAACATCAGGATCCTTCATCTTAACCTTTTCAAAGGGACTGTTTACAAGCACATAAGCCCCCAATTCACGTGCATAATCCATAGATTTCTTCTCAAATCCCTTATTACTTCTATTAACTTTTATCTTAAATGTCCTTGCCCCTTGTTCATAAGCATAATTTGCAAACTCCAGCACCTTTTCCTTAATAAATTCATCGTTTCTCTCAACCTTAGCCGACTGATTAAGCCCCACAATTCCAAAAACCTTTTTTAATTTATCTGTTATTTCATCTAAATTCTCAGAATTTATAAAAACATATAATTTTGACAAATCATCAAATAATTGATATTCAAACCCCTTCAACACTTTATTAATTTTATTTCGCAATTTTTTTTCAAACTGCCCTCTATTTTTCCCCTTTAACGACAACTCCCCATAAGAAAGCCCCACTGCATTCAATAAATTTTTGTCAGTATAATTGTTCATTTTTTTCCTTTCCATATTTTATCTAAATTTATAATAAAACTATCTCATTTTCCTAATTCTTGCCACACTTTCCTTCAGCCTTTTTACAACTTCATCAATTTGCTCCGCTGTATTTTCACTTGAAAAGCTAAATCTTATCGCCCCATCCAGTTCCGACTGATTAAGACCCATAGCTTCCAGTATTCTGCTATTCCCTTTTTTAGAGGAGCAAGCCGAACCTGTAGAAACATAAATCTGATACATCCCTAAAAAATGTGTCAGCACTTCACCTTTTGTCCCCTTAAAAGAAGCATTCAAAACCTTTGGACTCGATTTTTCAGGATCAAGCGATGAATTAAGTTTAATCTCCGTAATTTCTTCACAAATTTTATCAGCAAGCATTTTTTTTATATTTTGAGAATGTTCCATATCTTTTTTATCCTCTTTTGACAAAATTTCCACAGCCTTCGCAAATGCAAGAATCAATTCTGTCGGCATTGTTCTTTTTACAATCCCATTTTCCGCATTTGAACCAAAAACTACATCAGTAATTTTAACACGCTTATTTACATAAATTGCCCCAATTCCCTTTGGCGCATGAATTTTATGACCGCTCACCGTTATCGCATCCACAGGAATTTTATCAAATTTTATATTTGTACACCCAAATCCTTGCACAAAATCAGTATGAAAATATGTATCCCTATTTTTATTCCGAATAATCTTAGAAATCTTATCCAAATCCTGAATTGCTCCAGTTTCACTATTTACAGCACCCACAGAAACCAAAATCGTGTCTTCACGAATCAAATCTTCTAATTGCTTTAAATCTATATATCCATCCTTGTCAACATCCAGATAATCAACTTCAAATCCAGCATTTTCATAATGCCTAAATACTTCATAAACAGATGGATGCTCAATCTTTGTCGTAATCAGATGCTTCTTTATACGGGAATTTGCATTGATAATCCCTTGCAGCAAAAGATTATTTCCATCTCCGCCTCCTGCTGTAAAATAAATTCTGTCAGCCTCCACTTTTAGATAATCAGCCACAATTTTTCTAGCCTTTTTTATTTTCAAAAGAATTTTATGAGAAAAATCATGAATCGCATCAGCATTCGCATAATTTTCCTCCATTGTCTGAACTAGCACATCTATAACTTCTTTATACGGCTTTGTGCTAGCAGAGTTATCTAAATAAATCATTCTCCCTCCTTATCAATTTTTATCAATATAATCATTTGTAAAAATCTAAAACTCCAATTAACACAGTATTCTATTATTTTCCAATAAAAGTTCTTAATTTTCTACTGCAATAAATACTAACGTTGATTAATTTTCATAGTCTTTACTTTTATAATTTTTTGTTTTTTTATTTCATAAAAAATTATATTATTTCCTAATTTTATTCAATATTTGATTTACTTTTACATTATACTATATTTTGAAAAAATTATCAAAAATAAAGTTCCTACAAAAACATATTTAAAAATTTTAAAATAAAAAAAAGAGAAAATTAACTGTAAAATCCAATTACAATAAATTTTCTCCAAATTATTTTTATCCTTTAGTTTTTCATACTTCAAAATATTATTTTAATGCAAATGCCTTATGGTTCAACGGTCCAGTATAATCATTTAATTTAAAGGATTGCTTCAAGGCTTCTGCTATTAATTTTTTAGTTATAGCAACAGCCTGAGATACTGTCGCCCCTTTGGCGATTTCTGCAGTTACTGAAGCTGAGAATGTGCATCCTGCCCCATGATTCCATTCTGTATCTATTTTTTCAGATTCAAAAAATTCAAAATCCTTTCCATCATATAAAATATCTACAGATTTATCTCCTGCAAAAAACTTTCTTCCTTTAATTACAACATTTTTTGCACCTAAGTCACATATTTTCTTAGCCGCTTCCTTTGCTTCTTCAACTGTATCTATTTTTTCCATTCCAGCTAACTGCGCTGCTTCAAATAGATTTGGAGTAACAACAGTTGCATAAGGCAACAAGCATTTTTTCATTGCCTCTACATTTTCTGGAAAAAGATTTTCAGTCGATCCGCTAGTTACTTTACAAACCATGACAGGATCAATAACAATCGGATTTTTCAAATCCTTTAAAACAGATCCCACATATTCAATAATTTCCACTGTTGGAAGCATTCCAGTTTTTAATGCATCCACTCCAATTCCATTTATAACAGTATCAATTTGCTCTTTAATAACATTCATTTCAACTGGGAAAACCTTATGTGCCCATCTATTTCGTGGATCCATGGTAACAATAACCGTAAGGGCGCTCATCCCATAAACTCCTCTTTCCTGAAAAGTCTTTAAATCCGCCTGTATTCCAGCTCCTCCACTCGTATCAGATCCTGCAATTGTTAAAACTTTTTTTATAAACATTATGCTACCTCCTATTTTGTATTTTTTTATTAAATTATCTTGCAAATTCAATATTTTTCATAATTTCCTTAGCAATTTCAGGCTTATTCATCGTATAAATATGAATTCCTCTAATTCCATAAGCCAGTAATTCTATAATTTGCTCACTTGCATACATTATTCCCGCTTTTTTCATAGATTCTGGATTATCTCCATATTTTTCCAGTAATTTATCCAGTTTTTCAGGCACAGAGCATTTTGATAATTCTATAATTCTTTTTATCTGTTTCGCATTTGTAACTGGCATAATTCCTGCAATTAACGGAACTTTTATATCTAATTTTTCAGCCTGTTCCTTAAATTTTATAAAAACATCATTGTCAAAGAACATTTGTGAAGCCAAAAAGTCAGTACCAGCTTCAACTTTATTCTTTAAGTGAAATAAGTCAACTAAATCATTATTTTCATAGTGAGTTTCAGGATAAAATGCACCGCCGATTGATAAATCATTAAATTCACTATTTTTTCTCAAGTCGCTAATTAACTCTGAAGCATATTTGTAATCCCCTCTATTATAAATATCTTCTGTCTCTCCTTGCGGAACATCCCCACGAAGTGCCAAAATATTTTTGATATTGCATTTTTTAGCCTCCTGTAAATAATCATTAATTTCACTTTTTTTACTTCCAACACAAGTCAAATGAGCCAGCACTTCCGTTTTCAAATTATTTTTAATATGCGAAGCCATCTCAATAGTCCCGCCTTTAGTTTTTCCGCCCGCTCCATAAGTAACACTGATAAAATCAGGCTTATATTGCACTAATTCAGCCGTTACATCCTTTAATTTCTCTTCAGAAAAATTTTTATTTGGCGGAAAAATCTCAAAGGAAATCAGATGCTCCTTTTTCTCAAACAAATCTTTTATTCTCATAAATCCTCCCAATTTAGAATATTTTTTATTATTTTTAAAAGTTTATAAAATCCTATTAACACACTATTTTTCAATTTTATGTTTCCTATTCTTAATTCAATTTCACAACAAAAATTTTTAATTTCTGATTACATAAATTCGTTATTATTTAATTTATAAAAACTTTTTATTTTTATATTTTTTTAAAGCAACTCTGCTATTTAAATAAAAAATATACTCAACTCTATTTAAAATCGAACTATCAAAAATCACATGAACTTAGGATTTGAATAAAATAGTTATAATTTTTAAGTTCAGTTTTAAAGCAATTTTACTATAATATCACTTACATTTGTATTATCAATTCTCTTATATTGTACTACAAAAAATCCATTTTGTAAATTTTTAAACTATATTTTTTAGTTTTTGTTTGCAATAAATTTTAGTTATAGCAAAATTTAAAAGTTATAATTTTTAAATTTATACTAGTTTCCGTTAGAGCTTTACTATTTAAGTGTAAATAGTATTAAACTACATTGAAAAATTTATTTATGTTTTTTGTAAGATCTGATTCTATTTGGAAGTGAGAATAATTTAATAAATCCTTCTGCATCCTTATGGCTGTATAGTTCACTTGCACCAAATGAAGAAATTTCTTCGTCATACAATGCAAAATCAGTAAATCTTCCAGCGATTTTTATGCTTCCCTTATACAATTTTAATTTTATTGTACCAGTCACATTTTTAGAAGTTTCATCTACAAATGCATCAAGCCCTTCTCTAAGCGGTGTAAACCATTGTCCTGAATATGCGATACTTGCATATTTTTGTGATACTAATTTTTTAAATTCAAAAGTATCTTTATCAAGAATCAAAGTTTCCAGTTCTTTTAATGCTTCCATTAGCAATGTTCCACCTGGAGTTTCATAAATCCCTCTTGATTTCATTCCAACTAGTCTGTTTTCCACAATGTCAATTACTCCAACACCATTTTCTCCAGCGACTTTATTTAATCTTCTCAATAATTCCACAGGCTCTAGAGCTTCACCATCTACTTTTACAGGCCATCCTTGTTCAAATGTAATATCCACATAAGTTGGCTTATCTGGAGCTTTTTCAGGCGGAGTTGTCATCATGTATACAATATCTTCCTTATGTTCATTTTCAAGATTTTCAATATCTCCACCTTCATGCGAAATATGCCATAAATTTTGATCTCTTGAATAAATTTTTTCCTTTGTTACACTTATTTTTATACCTTTTTTTTGTGCATAGTCAATGGCATCTTCTCTTGAAGAAATATCCCAAATTCTCCAAGGTGCAATTATTTTTAATGTCGGATCCAATGAAAATACACCAGTTTCAAATCTAACTTGGTCATTCCCTTTTCCAGTACATCCATGGCAAATATATGCCGCCCCTTCCCTATGAGCCACATCTACCAATGCCTTAGAAATCAAAGGTCTTGCAACTGAAGTTCCCAAAAGATATTTGTTTTCATAAACTGCTCCTGCTCTTAATGCACGGAATGCATAATCTCTTACAAATTCTTCTTTCATATCCTCCACATAAACTTTTGAAGCACCTGATTCAATAGCTTTTACCTTTACTTCCTCCATATCATCATCTTGTCCCACATCAACACAACATGCGATTACATCTAAGTCGTAATGTTCTTTTAGCCAAGGAATGATAATTGATGTATCAAGTCCACCTGAATATGCTAAAACTACTTTTTCTTTTGCCATATTTTTGTCCTTTCTAATTTAAGATTTATCCAATTAAAATTTGTTTGGAAAATTTTGTTTCAATGTTTTATTCCAACTGTCAACTCTATTTTTTTGTGTTTTTAAAAATGCGTCAACATCTCCTTCAACTACAACTTTTTTCATTACATCTCCATTAGACAATTTTTTTACAACTTTTAAATCATCATCTGACACAACTTCTCCAAAAATTGTATGATTGCCATTTAGCCATTCTGTTGGAACAGTTGTAATAAAAAACTGACTTCCATTTGTTCCAGGTCCTGCATTTGCCATAGCTAATTTCCCAGCCTTTGAAAAATTCAGTCCATTATTAACTTCATCTTCAAATTGGTATCCAGGTCCTCCAGCACCGGTTCCCGCAGGATCTCCACCTTGAGCCATAAAGTTGTCAATTACCCTGTGAAATTTTAATCCGTCATAATATCCCTTTTTAGCCAAATTTACAAAATTTGCCACAGTTACAGGCGATTTTTCAGGCAACAAATTAATATTTATATCACCTTTTTCAGTCATAATTTTTACTTTCATCTTATATTCCCTGCTGTATGATATCACGCCTGCCATCATCACCATTAGAAACGACAACATTAACAATGATACTTTTCTAATCATACATTCCTCTCCTTTTCTTATTTGTTTTAGTTGCATACTTTCAATGCGTACTTAAAACCTTTTTACTATTTTCCGTTAAATACTGTTGGATATGCCTTATCATTGTTAAAAGCCCAAGAACCAGTATAATAATAGCTATTATCACTTGAGTTGTAGACTAAATTTCTACCTGCCTTCAAATGCATGTATTTATATTTTTTCAAATAGTTTTTAGCTTTTTCAATATCCTTAACTATCACTCCAACTTTTACATTTTCATAAGTTTCTCCATCAAACACACATTTTTCAAAATTTACATCCATTCTAGAATAATCCTTGCCGTCTACCTTTTTAAATTCACCATCTTCCTTCGGAACATTGCAATAAGAATCCTTTTGAAGTTTTGCTGTTACTTCGTGAACTTTCTTACTTTCTCCAGCCGCAAACATTGTCATAGAAATTGCAAATAATGCAAAAATACTTTTTTTCATAATAAGTTTCCTCCTAATTTTATATATTCGAATCTCTTTAACATCAAACTGATAAAATTAAATAATATCGGAATCTTCCTTAAAATAGTTATAACTTTGTAAGTTCGGTTTTAAAGCGATTTTATTACGTATAGTATAGCACACTTTCTCTGATTTTTCCATTTTTTCTTATATTTAGATTATTACACTAAATTTTATTGTATACTAAAATTTCCTTAATATTAATTCTTTGAATTATTCAAAATAATTTTTCCTATAATCCCAATACATCCTTCATAGTATAAAGCCCTGCTTTTTTCCCAAAAAGAAATTCCACAGCCCTAACTGCACCATCTGAGAACATTTTTCTTGACAATGCTTCATGTTTTATCTCAATTATTTCATCATTTTTAGCATAAATCACAGTGTGTTCTCCCACGATATTTCCACCACGGATAGCATGAACTCCTATTTCCTTTTCAGCACGTTTACTATGTCCTTCTCTTCCATAAACTGTTCTGTAATCTTTTCCATTATTATCCAAGTTTTCTTTCACAATTTCCAGCAAAGTGTCTGCCGTACCGCTTGGAGCATCAATTTTTCTGTTATGATGCTTTTCAACTATTTCAATATCAAAATCTTTTAATAATTTTGTTGCAAAAGCTACAATTTCATTGACAATATTTACTCCAACCGAAGTATTTGTAGCCTTAATTATCGGTATTTTTTTTGAAGCTTCTTCAATTTCCTTTATTTGAGCTTCAGAATGTCCAGTTGTAGCGATTAACACTGGAACTTTTTTATTAATTCCCGCTTCCAGCACATCTTCCAAAAGGCTAAAGTGTGAAAAGTCTATAATTGCATCAAAATCCACATTATTTTCCTTCAAATTTTTAAAATCTCCATTTCCAAGCGGGTCAACAAATCCAACAAATTCATTTCCAGAATTTATTACAGATTCCTTCACATATTGTGCCATAACTCCAGCACCGTAAACTACTATTTTCATTTAACAACCTCCTTATAATTTTAAACTCAATTTTTTACCATTATTATAAAAGACCGAAAACCTCGGTCTTTTTATACTGTTTTTATCAAAATTTCTATTTAACTGCTTTTAACATTTTTATCTTGCACGAATTACTTCCATACGGTAACCATCTGGATCTGTCACAAAATAATAATGTCCTGGCTTTCCAGGCAAGCCCTTAATATCAGTTGTTTCATATCCAAGTGCCTTATGTTTTGCATTGTCACCTTCCAAATCATCTGAAGCAATTGCAAGATGTGAAAAACCATCACCAATCGTATATGGTCCGTGACCGTAATTGTAAGTTAGCTCAATTTCAAAATGTTCACCTGGAAGAGCCAAATAAACAATAGTAAACTTATGCTCTGGATAATCCATACGTCGATCTTCTTTAAATCCAAATGCCTTTTCATAAAATTCAATAGACGCTTCCAAATTTTCTACACGTAAGCAAGCGTGCAACATGTTTAAAATAGCCATTTCATTCCCTTCCTTTTCATTTTAATTTATTTTAAAAATATTTTAACTACTTCTTGCTCCACTCATATCAAGTCTAAGACCTGGAAGTTTTCCTTTTACTACTCTTCTTTCAATTAATGATTCTGAAGCTCCAACTTTTGTCAATCTTTCTATAACTTCAATTATAAATTCATCATTTTCTTCTGAAACATAAGAACCTTCAGGTATTCCTAAAAGTTCTCTTCCTTCTGGAGTAGAAACTGGTGTATTTATATATTTTATTAATTGATTTGTATTTTCATCTAATCTTACAGTTCCCCATACTAAGTCAAAATTATCTGAAACTTTGTCATTTGGTGTTATAGCTTGTACCGAACGAGCTACTTCAGAAAAGTTTCCGTACTGATCTTCATATCCGATAGATACTTCATAATCTTGATTTACATCAATGCCAGTAATATAGTGTGAACCTATTCTTTCATGTCTTATAATTTTTCTGTATTCTTGTCCATCCTTGAAAAGTTTTATAACTACATTGTCAATGACTCCATTATTTGATGATAATCTTTCATACGTATCATCACGAATTTCCCAATACATAAACAATGTTGTAGGATTTTTTGGCATTAGCACGATTTCATCAACAAAATATGCTGCTGGCAATGGAGCTTTATCGAAGTAAATATCCTCATGGTTTGAGTTTCCATCATATTCAACACCTTTTGCAAATTTTGAACGGTTAATTTCAGTTTCTACATATCTACGTTTTATTTGATCTGGTGAAATATTTTCAAAGTCAAAATTCAAAGATTTAAACATTCTCTTATATTTTTTCCCAAAATTTCCAACTAATTTTCTATTTATGAAATTTCTATAAAACGTTCTGCTTCTTTTTATTAAAAAACATTTTACTAAAATTCTCTCAATAATTTCTCTTTCAATAACTTCAAAAGAAACTATTTCTTCAACTTTTTTAAAGCTTTTTCTTTTATTTCCAACTAATTTTTCATTTATGTAATTTCTATAATGTGTTCTTTTTCTATTTTTTCTTGCTTGCTCCATTCCCATTCCACCTTTACATTAATTATTTATTTAATTTTTATTTATAATATTTATAACAGTTCTTAAAAAATAAGAATTTATATTTTTTAAGTTTATTATTAAAATTAAATCTTAATAAATGGTATACTGGATACCACTGCTAAATCTAACAAAATTGTTATTACTAGCTTTTTTTTTAAAGAATCTCTTTACTATTCCTTGTTTAAAAAATTTTTTAAACAAAATACTACTTCATAAAAAGAACTTTATTTCTTTGTTTATATTTTATCATAAGTAAAAGAGAAATTCAAATATTTTTATTTTAATTTACTTGATTTTTTGAAACTATTTTAACACATTTTTTAAAATTTACTTTTTGCTCAAATTACTCTGAATACGTTTTTTTGTTCCTAAAATATCTCGATCTTCTTTTAACTTTTGATTTTTTGCCTTTTCAATAGCAACTTGTCTTGCCATTCTTTCAGCTTCTGCCTTAGTTGTTTCAACTATATTTACTCCCAAAATAACAACTTTATCCTGTCTAACTTCTAAAAATCCACCTTCCAGATAATATGTCACATCTTCCTTGTCCTTTTCACGTACAAGCATCTCTCCTGCACCAATAGCTGTTATGTAATTAATATGCTTTGCAAGTATTCCAATATCTCCACTTTCTGTACGTAATTTTACAAATTCGACAGGCTTTTCAAAAACGAGTCTTTCTGGAGTTACTGCTTCCAAAATAAATTCTGCTGCCATAAAGCCTCCTTCCATTTAAAAGTGATTTTTAAAAATTTAAAAAAATTTATGGGAAAACAGGGAATGTTAAATCCCTGCTTCCTTTAATATAATCTTTAAAATTAATTATTCACTCATTAATTCTCTTGCTTTTGCAACTGCATCGTCAATTGTTCCAACATATAGGAATGCTTGTTCAGGCAAGTCATCGTGAAGTCCATCTAAAATTTCCTTAAATCCACGTATTGTTTCCCTTAATGGAACATATTTTCCCTTCATTCCTGTAAACTGTTCTGCTACAGAGAATGGTTGAGAGAAGAATCTTTGGATTTTTCTAGCACGGTTTACTGTCAATTTATCGCTTTCATCCAGTTCATCCATTCCCAAAATTGCTATAATATCTTGCAATTCCTTATATCTTTGCAACACTTTCTGAGTTTCCCTTGCAATTTTATAATGTTCATTTCCAACAATTTCTGGCTCTAATATTCTTGATGTTGAATCAAGCGGGTCAACTGCCGGATAAATTCCAAGCGATGCAATTTGTCTTGATAATACTGTAGTTGCATCCAAATGGGCAAATGTTGTTGCTGGAGCCGGATCTGTCAAGTCATCTGCCGGTACGTATACAGCTTGCACTGATGTAATTGAACCTGTACTTGTAGATGTAATTCTTTCCTGCAATGCTCCCATTTCAGTTGCCAAGTTTGGTTGATATCCTACAGCTGACGGCATTCTTCCAAGAAGTGCAGATACTTCTGAACCTGCTTGAGTAAATCTGAATATATTGTCAATAAATAAAAGTACATTTTGTCCTTCCTTATCTCTAAAATATTCTGCCATTGTAAGCGCTGTAAGTCCAACTCTTAATCTTGCACCAGGCGGTTCGTTCATTTGCCCATACACCAACGCTGTTTTGTCGATAACTCCACTTTCAGTCATTTCATTATACAAATCACGTCCTTCACGTGTACGTTCTCCAACTCCTGCAAATACAGAAAGCCCTCCATGCCCTTTTGCAATATTGTTAATTAATTCTTGAATTAATACTGTCTTTCCAACTCCTGCTCCTCCAAACAGTCCAATTTTTCCACCTTTTAGGTAAGGAGCCAATAAGTCAACTACTTTTATTCCTGTTTCCAATATTTCTGAGTCAGTACCTTGCTGTTCAAATGACGGAGCATCCTTATGGATAGATTCCCTTAAAACATCTGTATCAAGTTTTTCCCCATCGTCAACTGTTTCTCCTAGCACATTGAAAATTCTTCCCAGTGTAGATCTTCCAACGGGAACTTGAATTGGCTTACCAGTATCTATAACTTCAAGTCCACGTCTTAATCCCTCAGTTCCAGACATTGCAACTGCTCTTACAACATTATTTCCATTGTGTGCATGAACTTCAGCTACTAGTTTTTCACCATTTTCATTATATACTTCAAGCGCATTGTAAATATCCGGCAACTGCTTTTCAAATTTTACGTCAATAACCGGTCCAATTACTTGAACTAATTTACCTTTATTCATAGGTTAAGTCTAACCTCCTTCTTAAAATTCTGCTCTATTAATTTAAAAATTACTGTACACCTAATGAACCACTTATTATTTCTGTCAGTTCCTGTGTTATTTTTCCTTGTCTTTCACGATTATACTGTACTTCCAAGTTTCTTATCATTTCAGAAGCATTGTCATTAGCCTGCTTCATCGCTGACATTCTGGCCGAATGTTCACTTGCCGAATTTTCAAGCAACGATTGATACAGTTTTATATTCAGCACTTGTGGCACAAATGAATTTAATACTTCTTCCTCTGATGGCTCAAATACATATTCCTTTGTCGGCAATCCTTCCTTTTTCTCAATTGGAAGCAATTTTTCCACTTGAATATTATACTCAACTGCCGATACAAATTTTGAATAAATCATATAAACTTCATCATAAAAATCATTTAAGTAAAACTGCACAACATCTTCACTAATTTTTTTCCCAGTTTCAAACATTGTCTCAGGAATCATCTGCGTATATTCGCTATCCACGTTAATATCCCGATTTTTACAATATTCTTTAGCCTTTCTTCCAATTGTTATAACTGAAACATCCTTGCCTTCCTTTTGGAATTCCTTCTTCATGCTTTCAAGCCTTCTAAAAGTATTTGAGTTAAAACTTCCGCAAAGTCCTCTATCCGATGTCATCACAATAATTCCAACCCTTTTAACTTCAGTTTTTCCATCAAAAATTACAAATTTATTTCCTGTAAGGCTTGCAACTAGATTATCAAAGGCTTCATTTACAGCACGTGCATAGTTTCTTGATTTTAAAGTAAGAACTTGAAATTTTTTGAATTTAGTAGAAGATACAATATTCATCGCATTTGTAATTTGACTGGTATTTTTTACGCTGTCAATACGTTCCTTTATTTCCTTCATATTTGCTGCCATATATTTTCACCTGCTTTACCAGACATATTCTTTTTTATAATTAATTATAAATTCGTCAAGTTCATTCTTCAAGTTATCATCTAATGATTTTTTCTCTAAAATTTCACTTAAAATATTTGAATCATTTCTAATTGCTTCAATTAAATCCTTTTCAAATGTTCTCAATTTTTCATTTGGAACATCGTCAAAATATCCATTTGTTACACAGTAAAATGAAATTACTTGTTCTTCAACTCTGTATGGACTATATTGCGGCTGCTTTAATACTTCCATAATCTTAGATCCACGGTTAAGCTGATCTCTAGTAGCTTTATCCAAATCTGATCCAAATTGTGTAAATGCCAGCAATTCATTGTATTGCGCAAGTTCCAGTTTTACTTTTGAAGCAACTTGCTTCATAGCCTTAACTTGTGCCGCTCCTCCAACCCGTGATACTGAAACTCCTGCATTTATCGCTGGTCTAAATCCAGAATTAAACAGATCTGTTTCCAAGAATATTTGTCCATCTGTTATTGAAATAACATTTGTTGGAATATATGCTGAAATATCTCCAGCCTGTGTTTCTACAATTGGAAGCGCTGTAATCGAACCTCCACCTAATTTATCACTTAATTTTGCCGCTCTTTCAAGAAGTCTTGAGTGAAGATAGAATACATCTCCTGGATATGCTTCCCTTCCTGGTGGACGTTTCAATAATAATGACATTTCACGATATGAAACGGCATGCTTTGATAAGTCATCATAAACTATCAATACATCTTTCCCCTGATCCATAAAATATTCACCCATAGCAACCCCTGAATATGGTGCTAAATATTGAAGTGGCGCTGATTCTGAAGCAGTTGCCGCAACAATAGTTGTATATTCCAATGCACCTGCTTCCTCCAATTTTTTATAAATTTGCGCAACAGTCGATCTCTTTTGCCCAATTGCCACATAAATACACAAAACATCGTTATTTTTTTGATTTATAATTGCATCAATTGCAATTGCTGTTTTACCAGTTTGTCTATCTCCGATTATTAATTCCCTTTGTCCTTTTCCTATTGGGAACATTCCATCTATTGCCTTAATTCCAGTTTGCATAGGCTGTGTAACAGGTTTTCTTGCGATAATTCCTGATGCTTGTCTTTCGATTGGCATATATTTGTCAGCAGTTATTGAACCTTTTCCATCAATAGGATTTCCAAGCGCATCAACAACTCTTCCAAGCAGCTCATTTCCAGCTGGAACTTCAGCTACTTTTCCCAATCCTTTTACTATGCTTCCTTCTTTTATTCCTTGTGTTTTCCCAAAAATTACTGCTCCGATGTTACTTTCTTCCAAGTTTAGTGCCATTCCGATAGTTCCATTTTCAAACTCTAAAAGCTCTCCTGCCATAGCGTCACTTAATCCGTAAATTCTGGCAATTCCATCTCCCACTTCCAAAACCGTTCCAGTATTGGAAATATCCAGTGAACTTTTGTAATTTTCGATTTCGCTTCGGATTATTTTACTTATTTCCTCTGGCTTGATTCTCAAAGAAAAGCACCTCCATTTCTAAAAATTTTTCTTTATTTCATCAATTTGATTTTTTATTGAACCGTCAATAACCTCATTACCGATTCTTAAAATTCCTCCACCGATAATTCCCTTGTCAACTTTAAGGTCAAGAACGACTTTTTTACCATATTTTTTTTCAAGTTTCTGTACTAACAGATCCCTTTGTTTTTCCGATAGCTCCTTTGCAAATATAGCAGTTATTGGAAGTTTATTATTTTCCTCATAATAAAGTTTCAAAAAATATTCCTTTATATCGCCAATCAACGATAACCGCTGCTTTCTTACAATGTATTTTACTATTCCAAGTGCTTCGCTAGATACATGATTAAAGGATTTTTCCAAAAATTTTTCCTTTTCTGGAAATTTTTTAAGAGGATCTTCCAAAATCTTCCTGAACTCCTCTTCCTCTGTGTAATTTTCCTTAAGAATATTCAATACTTCCCTAACTTCATTTATACTGTCAGAAGATTTTGCTATATTGTAAATTGCTGATGCATATCTTTTTGCAATCTCATCATTAGCCATTTTAATCTCCTATCTCATTAATAAACTTGTTTATAGTTTTATCCTGCTTTTCGTCAATGTTTTCCTTGATAATTTTTTCAGCAAGTTCAACCGCCATTTCTCCAACTTCCTTTTGAAGTTCAAATTTAGCATTTTGACGCATTTTTTCAATATCAGCTTCCGCCTTCATCATCATTCTTTCACGATTACTCATAGCTAGCGATATAATTTGATCTTTTCTGTCATCAGCCTGTCTTTCAGCTTTTATCAAAATATCATTAGCACGTCTTTTAGATTCCTTTTTCAATTTTTCAATTGATTTTTTTTGATCTTCCAGTTTTTCTTTTTCATTTTCAACAATTTCCATTTCAGATAAAGCCAGTTTTTTTCTATCTTCTAGGACTTTACCAATTTTTTTTGAAAAAGTTCGTGAAAAAAAATAGACTAATACTATAAAGTTTATTATTTCAATAGCCATCGTAAAGTCGATGTTTATTAATTTTCCTCCCATATTTACTCCTTAACTTTGAGAAATTAACCTGATTTTACATATTAATCCTATTTTCTTTTTTATAACTCTTCACTTTTTAGAATTCTTTTTTTATTCCTTTAAATCTAACTTTGATTCAAATTCTAAAAATACCAAATATTATTTTTTTATTTTTAAGTCTTATCCTTTTAAGAAAATTAATAGGAATGCTATTACTAATGCATAAATTGCTGATGATTCTGTAATCGCAAGTCCTGTAATCAATGTTTGCATAATGTCTTGCTTAGCTTCAGGCTGTCTTGAAACTGCTTCTACTGCATAACCAGTTGCAATCCCTTGTCCTAATCCTGCTCCAACACCTCCTATTGCTGCAATTCCCGCTCCTAATAAAGCTGCTGCCTTAATTAATTCTACTCCTGCCATTTTTAATCCTCCTAATTTTTTATTTTTATTTTTTGTTTAATAAAGTTAATCTTGTCCTATAATACTCTTATTTATACAAAATACTAACTTTGAACATATAAAAGAATTTCAGGACTGCAGTTTTTATTTTATTCCTCTTCACCCAATGCTTCACTTATGTAAACTGATGAAAGTATCGTAAACACAAATGCTTGAACAATACCAATGAATAGATCCAAATAAAGCTGTATAATCATCGGCCATCCAACTGAAAAGGAGAAACTTCCCTTCAACATATCATGTGTCAATGATTGAAGCAGACCTCTACCAACAAGGCTATATAAAAGCCCTACAATTACAAGTCCCGCAAGCATATTTCCAAATAACCGCATTGAAGTATTTAAAACTTTTGAAAAAATATCCACAATATTTAGCGGAAACATAAACCACATTGGTTCAAATAGTGATTTTATATATCCCCTTAATCCCTTTTGCTTTATAGATACCGCCAGAAAAAGTACAATTACTACAAGCGATAATCCAATTGTAGTATTTGGATCTGCTGTCGGCGTTCTAAAAAACGGTTTTACCATTTTAACTCCATCTTCATTAATTACCATCATAATATATGGAAATAAAAATGTACTTAAGTTTGAAAACATTATAAACGCAAATAATGCCGAGAAAAACGGAACATAAGTTTTTTTATGCTTTCCAAATGTAGTTAAAAAAGTGTTTTCAATAAAGTGATAGTACTCTTCCATCACAATTTGCATTTTACTTGGATTTTCAACACTTGCTTTTTTTGTTCCAGCCCCTACAATAAACATAATTATAAGCATAAGCACCCACGTATTAATTACAGTTTGACTAAGTGAGAACTTAAGTCCGCCCAGAACAAAATTAAAATAATGCGGAGCTTCTACAACTGAACTTGGTGACTCAAATTTTACTGGTAAGAATGTCGAAATAACTGACAAAATCAGATTCACGACAACCATCATAAGAAATAGGAAGCCTAAAAACTTAAAAATTTTATTTTTCATTGATTTCCCTCCTTTCCCTCAACTTTGAGTAAAGATTTAAAAAACTTTGTTACATATGTTTATTATACTCCAATTAAATTTTTTTTGCAAATTTTATTATTATTTTTATATATTCCAATAATGTAGGGATAACTTTAAAGTACCATTTTTATTGCTATTAATAGCATAAAAAACAACAAAATATTAAAAAGTTGATTGAGATTTTGTGATTTCTCTCCCATCTTTTTAAGATTACATACCTTTAAATATAACAAAAATCAATATTTATACTGTTTTGTAGTATCCCTTTTTAAATGGAATATATAATATTATTTAATTTAACCTGCTATTTACCGCATATCTTTTATATTTTTTTGGAGAAAATAACAAATTATTTAAATCACTTTTATTTTTTTTCTGAAAAGAATATTAACAGTTATAACAAATAAAAAAATAAAATTTGAAAAGAATTAAAAAAAGTTCACAAGTCAAAAATAAATTAACTCTCATAAATTATATTATTTTTATAAAACAAATAAAATTTACAATTTAGCAATTTATTATCTTGTGAACCATACATTTTATTATTTAAAAAACTGTGTAAATACAGTAATAATACTAATATTAACGAAATCGATAAATAATGAACCGACTATTGGAATTACAAAAAATGCCATTTTTGAGTAGACATATTTTTCTGTAACGGCTTTCATATTTGAAATTCCATTTGGAGTTGCACCTAATCCAAATCCACAATGTCCAGAAACCATTACAGCCGCATCATAATCTGATCCCATCGCCTTAAATGTTACCAAGTTCAAGTAAACATACATTAATACAACTTGCGCAATTAACAATATAAATACTGGAAGCGCCAAGTCAATAAGTTCCCACAATCTTAAAGTCATCAATGCCATTGCTAAAAACAAGCTAAGCGCCACATCTTCAAGAATGCTTATTTCCTTAATTGGAGCATTCAAAGCCTTTACATTGTCAGATATATTTCTAATAATAGCCGCAATAATCATTGGTCCGATATAAATAGGAAAATGTGCTTCAAAGTTTGTAAAACTCATAAGATAATCAATAAACATTGATAAATATGAACCGATCCCCATTGCAATTAAAATATAAAAAAACGCCATTGAAAAACGCTCTCCGTCAAGATAAGGCTTCTGTCTTTTTAAAACTTCCTCGTCTATATCTTCATCACCGTGCTTTACTCCATCTTTTGTAAAATGTTCAGGCAATAACTTATGTTTATTAATAAGTCTGCTAGCAATAGGCCCTCCCATCGCAGATCCTATAATCAGCCCAAAAGTTGCCGATGCAATTGCAATCGCATTTGCTCCTTTGTATATTGGACCAAGAGCTTCAATTGTAGGTGCAACAGCTGCTGAAGTACCGTGTCCACCAGTCATTGGAGTCGATCCAGTCATTAACGCAAGCAGTGGAGGAATTCCCACAAATTTTGAAAGCACTACTGCAACAACATTTTGCATAACACATAATCCCGCCGCAACAAATAAAAACATATATTTTTCAAAAAATTGAATTTTTTTTCTAAGCTTCATTCCAATTAAAAGCAGAATAACTGCCAACCCGATTGTCTGGATCATATCCATGTTAATCTTCGCCATAAAACATTATCACCTCGATCTAATTTTTTTTTTTCACAATAAGTTATTATACTATAAAACCTATGAAAGTGCAAATTTATAAAAAATATTATAAGAAATATAAAACAAAAAATCAGTACCGTTTAAGTTTTAAAAACTCTTCTGATACTGATTTTTCTTGATTTCTTAAATTTCAATTTTAAATTTATTTTCTTTTTTCAAAAAATTACTTTTTCTAAAAATTATTGATTTTCAATATTGGCATAAGGCCCTTGAGCTAGGCTGCTTGTAGCATTTTTAGGGTTTGTCAATAATGACTTGTAGCTAAAGAATATGCTTCCTTTTACTTCTGGATAATTTCTATTGAAATTAACTTGATTTATTAACTCTTTTGCATTTTTCCAGTCATTTACTTTGTAGGCTGCCTGTCCGATGTATAAATCTGTGTTTGTTTGTCCAGCATATTTGCTCCACCATTTTACAAGCGTATTATATTCAGCAGCTTTGAATCCTTGATTCCAGTAAATTTGAGGT
>QWCI01000439.1_pt1 | contig 19977 bp, 20 predicted proteins | sample 1972541 | NCBI WGS metagenome assembly QWCI01 (sample SAMN09866712, study PRJNA288562) | Human oral metagenome isolate term3_saliva, whole genome shotgun sequencing... | isolation source: mouth | host: Homo sapiens | place: USA: California | reverse complement strand
GTTCATTGCAAAGCCCGTCCATATCAACAGACGTGCTTTTTGGAATCCCCACACCTCACAAACACAGTCGTTGATGATGTAAGAGATAGGGAAAACGATGAGTCCACCCGTCAATGAGATACCTAATACAGAGATTTGCTTTGTCTCGAGCGTGTTTGCTGCAATAAGGCAAACGCAGAAGAGGATGCTGAAAAGCATAAACAGCACACTCACTTGTTGTCTACTTTTTGTCATTGTCTTGTTTTGTTAAAGGGGGTTGAGCAAGTACCCCTATTCAATTAAGCGGCTGCAAAGGTACACATTTATATTGAAATAACTCTAAATAATACAAGAAAAGAGAGAGTGTGCTAAGTTATTGTTCTATCAGAACAGACGCTCTAAGCATCTGTAAGACCAATATCTTAACACACTCTCTATCATGTATTATAGCCCTAATCGTGGCAAAATAGGCAATATAAGTCTAAATGTAGCAAATTACTATATTACCCTTTTTACACCATCGGAGCTTAATCCTCCCAAGGAGTGAACTCAATTTCGCCCCATTCACTTTCCTTAGCTTCGAAACCACCTACGCCATCAGTGGCTCCACTATCACCTGGTTGTGAGTTCGATGACTCTACTGGAACACCACTCTGGTTACCGAAATGGCCATCAAGGATATCACCATTTACATTCAAAACCACCACCTCACATTGAGGGGTTAAATATATCTTCTTCATGACTTTATCCTCCTTTGATTATTTAATTACGACCTTCTTACCATTAACGATATAGATACCACGTGTTGGATTCTCTACACGACGACCCTGTAAGTCATAGTAAACACCATCATCAGTGCTACGCTTTGAGTTTTCGATAGTCTCTATACCGGTTGTACCACCGTCCTCAAACTCTAAGACAAAGCTCTTTGCCTGTGCTTCAGCATTGGTAAGTACAAGGAATGCCTTGTTGCCTGGGATATTAGTAACATTACTCTTTACCTTATAGAAACCTATTGGGTTTCTGCTATCAGCGGTGTTGATATTGAAAGCACGGATGTTATCATGCGTTACATTGTAGTCATTTCCTGCACCATCCTTCACTGTCAAGCCATTGATAGAGCCTCCAAAGAATGTTCCACAGAGCCGGTTATTGCTTGTCTTAGGTTTTTCATCACCCGTAGGCAACAACTGATTGTCAGCAGGATTCGTAGAGTTACACTCCAAAACAACGGCGGTCTGAGCTGGAACAGTATCGCCTTGCTGAGCAAGCTCCTTCACTTTAGCGAAGTAATAACCTTGAGCATTCTTAGCATCAACGCCCTCAATGGTGTAAGCTTTTACGTCACCAACTATCTTGAAGGGGAAGTCCACATACAATGTAGTGTAATACTTGCCATCTCTACCCTTCATGTTAGCAGAAGGCTTAACACCAAAGTAGTTTATATCATCAACCTTTTCAAGGATCCACTTAGCAGCATCTCCTGTCACAGGGAGCTCAGGACCAAAGTATTCGTCCGTAGTATTATTATTGACAAAGTCGAACTTTGCCTCCGTTCCGTCATAGTCATTATGTGCTGTCCCTGTCGGATTAGCAGGGTTATAGGCTGTTCCTGAAGGGTCGACCTTCTTTAATGCACCAGAAATAAGATAGTAAGTTTGTCCCTGATTGATACGATTTTCTGCACGTGTAGTACCAATATAATGCTTTATAATATTTACTATATCAGCATTAGCATTTGGACTACTTTCTATCTTTGCTAAGGCAAGACGCTCTATTTCATACCATACATCGTCTGGATTGCCACGGTCTAAAGCTGCCTTCAAGTTAGGATAGCTATCCAGTACATTACCTGCCTTCGATTTTACAATAGGCCAAAGATCACAGATCGGTTGCATGGAAGGAACTGTCGCAAAGGCATAGTAAGCATCACGTCCATCAGATGTTTTTACAGGCTTTAAGTGCATTTTCAAATCCCACTGTCCAATTACACTCGTATTAAAAACATCAGAAGCCATGCCACCCCAAAAAGCACCAAGCTTTTCAATCAGCTTGTCTTTCACAGCTTTCTCCACCGCTTCAATTTTAGGGTTTAGGTATTCATTAATCACATCAACACCTTGAGACATCTGGTTTTGTTACAGTAGCTGGTGCTTGTGCTGACGCAGCCACAGAAAAGAATCCTAACACAAGTGTCAGGACTGAGTGTAAATGTTTAACCATAAGTTTTATATTATATAAGAGTTTATTTAGCTTACATGTTTTGTCTCTTTAATTTAGCTGTGCAAAAATAATACTTTATGTAAATAGCAATACAAAACAGCATGTATTATTAATAAAAATTCAACATAATGCAACTTTATGTCATTCTTTTTCGAGTACATTTACATAACTTTTATAGATTAAAGTATTTAAGACATATATTAACCAGCCGTGTTTATATTTCTGAAATTTAATTTACTATAACCGAATAAACCGTATGATCAACTATTTTTCATGCTCGCCTAATATATCACTTTACGCATAAAGCGAGGGTAAACGCATAAAAAAACATAATTATTCATGGTGATAAGCAGAAAATCAGTACTTTTGTAGTCTTATCAAAGAATAATTAATTATGAAGAAGATTATTTTAATATCAATGTTAGCTACGGCTGTCTTCACCGCTAATGCACAAGACACCAAGCCATACGAGGAGAAGATGTCTCAAATAGAGGCGCAGTTTAAGAAACTTGAAGCTGACTATCAGGCATTCGGAAAGAAAGATCCTTCAACCCTCACCGAGGCTGAGAAGGCAAAGATTAGCGAGATTATCGCCAAAGCAGATTCGCTTGGTAGCGCACAGAAAAATGCTGTCTTAGAGATAGCAAAGAAATTCAAAGACACAAAGTTCCCTGCAAAATATATTGCACAGGTGATGTATGACGTTGAATATGACGAACTAAAAGACCTTTGCGACCCAAAGACAGGCTATTATAATGAGCCTGAGATGGCCAAACCAAAGCAACTTTTTGAGTCTTACAAATTACGTCAACCTGGTTCAATGTATAAGGATCTTACCATGGAAGACCTCAATGGCAAGCAGGTTAAACTGAGTCAATGGGTAGGTAAAGGTAAGTATGTATTGGTTGACTTCTGGGCAAGCTGGTGTGGTCCTTGCCGTAAGGAAATGCCAAATGTCGTTGAGGCTTACAAGCGTTTCAAGGATAAAGGCTTAGAGATTATTGGTGTTAGCTTCGACAGTAAGAAATTACAATGGTCTGCAGCAGTAGAGAAGTTAGGTATGACTTGGCCTCAGATGTCCGACCTTAAAGGCTGGGAGTCAGCTGCAGCTGCCGTCTATGGCATCCGTAGTATTCCTTCTAACATCCTCATTGACCCACAGGGTAAGATTGTGGCAATGGACCTTAGAGAGAATAAACTACAGGAGGTACTGGCTGAGAAGTTGAAGTAAAGTGACTGCAAAAAGGAATGACTGAATAAGAGGCATTGCCTGAGAATATTCAAGCTCCCTTTTGAGGGGATATGAGTTCCTATTGCACACTCCGAGAAATTACGATTTTATCAATATAAAAAAGAACCCTATCTAACTCTACTCATGAGTTTAGATAGGGTTCTTTTGGTGTTATTACGTTTTTACCTAACCGATAAGTATTGTTAAGTAGAGGATTGTATCACTCGTTCGTCACTATATATTCATTTCTTCCTAACAACAGATTACAAAACATTTAGTAGTCAGCACCACACGTGCTAAGTCTGCGTACGTATGTAAGAAAAGGTAAAGGCCCACCATCATTGTCAACATCAATATAGCGAAACATCAACAACTTACCTCTAAACAATAAGTCCATCAGACCATACTAAATAAGGACAAGCAACGCTCCCTTCAACAGTTCCGTCGTTGCTTTAGCCCAGAAAAAGCCTTCCGAGGCAGAGTTAAAGATGCTATTAGAGCAAGGAATAGATATACCCCACGAACACTGCCGTCAGTATTGCTCCTTCCCATCGCTCAATCTTATACTTCGTAAACGAAAAGAGCCATATAAGGATGATGGAGATAACCATCATGGAAAGGTCGGTCATCGTAATCCCCTTTAATGTCATTGGACTTATCACACCCGTAAGACCAAGGATAGCAAGGATATTAAACACATTCGAACCGAGTACGTTACCTATCGCTATACCACTATTCCCCTTGCGAGCTGACACAACACTTGTAGCCAATTCAGGGAGAGACGTACCTCCTGCAACAATCGTCAGACCGATAACTGCCTCCGACACACCAAGCTTTATTGCCACTGCCGTAGCACCATCAACAAACAGATTACTACCTCCTATCAAACAAGCCAGCCCAACAAGAATCCATACAACAGACAGCCAAGTGGCCATCGGCTTCTTTTCTTTTTCCTCTACATCAGTCCCTTGCGCCTTTGCTCCTCGAAGGGTTATATACATAAAGATAAGGAACATCACAAAGAGAATAGCCGCATCAATCCTACTAATATCCCCGTCAAGACACATTATCAATAGTAAAGTAGAGGCTACAAGTGCAAAAGGAATATCCTTCCTTACTGTTGTCTTCATAATAGACATTGGTGCCACCAAGGCTGACACACCAACAATAAGCAGCGTATTGAAGATGTTTGAACCAACAATATTACCCACTGCAAGGTCGGATGTACCTTTCAAAGCAGAGATAAGACTCACACAGAACTCTGGCATACTTGTCCCCATTGCAACAATGGTCAGCCCAATAACAATCTGCGGCATTTTCATCTTCTCTGCAACAGCCACTGCCCCATCGGTCAGTCGGTCAGCTCCCCACAACACAAGGACTATTCCGATGACTATAAAAAATATATTTAGTATCATTAATTCGTACTATATTGAATAACTAAAGACAAACCTAAGCAATAGCGTCCGTTATTTTAACATCTTACGACGGTCAAGTATTTTAATGTTCCTACCGTCGATCTCTATCGCACCCTCCTTCTCAAAGTCGGACAGAACACGTAGCAAAGAGAACTTCTGAATGCCAAATGAGTCGGCTATCTCCTGCCGTGACCGCTCAAGATGTACCTCGTTGCTACCCTGCTCTCCGGCACGCTCCATCAGAAGATAAGCCACCTTCTCACGAACAGTGAACAGGCTAAGTACCTTCATCTTCTGTGTTAAGAACACGTCGATGTTTGAAAGAATACGAATAAAGTTCATTCGAATAACATCATCGACATCAATGAGCCGCTTCAACTCCTCTGGACGCATACGAAACAGCTGTACCTTCCCATCAGTCTCGACACTCACTGGTAGACTCCTATCCTTTGAAAAGATAAAAGCAGGAGCTACCATATTCCCACTATGTAGTCTACTTACCTCAACCTGCTTGCCTGAGAGTGCAGCCATACGGCATACAAGCCTACCTGTCACCACGATGTCTACATACTTGCAAGGCATACCCGCCAAGGCATATACCTCATGTGAAGGTAGCGAAACAAGCTGGTGGCTGACGCTACCTAACGTTAGGTCTATCTCTATCTCGCTCATTCCTGCAAAAAGCGGACAGGAACGGAGAGCTTTCATTACTTTATCTTCCATGTTACAAAGTTACGAAGTTTCTTGTTATTCCTATAGATTTAACTTTATTTAATTCGTGTTGGACACATTTGTTACCCTCGTTTCTGCTTGATAATGATTACATTTGCAACCGTATTAAACGAACAAGATAAATAGAATAATAATGGCACAAACATCATTTCAAACCACAATTCCATTCCAGTCATGGGACCTTGACCTACTCGTAGACTACGTTCTGAAATTCCATCATCGTAACATACGCAGAAAGGGAGAGGACCTTGCTATAAGACTAAACGCTCTTGCAGGCAGTCACCCAGAACTGAATCGTATAGCAGACCACTTTCGCAATAGCGTTGCCGACCTTGATATGCACTGTCAGAAAGAGGAGAACATCCTCTTCCCATACATCATCGACATCTTCAACGCTGCAGAGTATGGCCAAGAACACGCACCTTTCCACTGCGGTTCTATTCAGTTTCCTATCAATGCGATGATGGCTGACCATAGTGAAGAGCTTGAACGGCATGAAAGAATAGCAGAACTGACAAACGACTACACCGCTCCAGAAGGTGCTGAACCAGAATATGTACAGGCCCTTGCCGACCTCCGTCAGTTTCGTGACAACCTCCTTGAGCATGTCTATGTAGAAAATGAAATCATATTCCCAAGGGCATTAATGTTAGAATAAAACAATGAAAATCAAACGTGCTTACGCTCCGGTAGAAGATACCGACGGTTATCGAATCCTCGTCGACCGCCTATGGCCAAGAGGTATCAGTAAGGAAAAGGCGAAAATCGACCTCTGGTTGAAGTCGGTTGCACCAAGTAATGACTTGCGTAAGTGGTTCGGACATGACCCAGAACGCTTCCCAGAGTTCTCTAAACGTTATCAGGCTGAATTAGAAGAGAGCGGTGCCTTAGACGAACTACGCGCTACTATTAAGGATCATCCTAACACTACTTTGCTCTTTGCTGCCCATGATGAAGAGCATAACAACGCTGTCGTTCTGCAGCATCTGCTTGAAACAAAGTAAGCATTTGCCCTATAACGCAAAAGAACAAAAGAGAAGTAACAAAACTAAAGGGGACAGACATCACCGTCTATCCCCTTTTTCTTTTTTACGTTCTGACACCCACATTCTCTATGTCAGAGGTTAGTCCTTAACGCTTTAAGGTGAATGTCCTTACGTCTTTGCCTGTGTTAAGTTTCAAGATGAGATTTTTTGGTTGAACACCAGACAAGTCTATACGCTGCTGATAACTGCCTTGTTGCAAGAGACTCCCGTCTGTTGAGAAAAGCTGATACGTCTGATACGTGCCGTTAACGATCAGTTCTGTACCATTAACAACGGGCATCAGACTATCATCACTACCACTCGTAACATTGCTGATACCATCCGTAATAGGCTGTGCAAGCAGCTTCACGATGATAGGCTCTGCTCCACGTGTTTGGATAAGTAGTGCGGCAGCGTGTGTCTTTGAGTCATTACTCTTAAACCCTACGGCCATCGCCCCACCTTCAAGTGGTAACTTCTCATGTGAAAGTTTGAAGTATTTCTTCTGGGCAGAAGGGGTCAAGGTGATAGTCACAGGTGCTGTCGTACGATCACTATATATATTAAGTGGCTGAGGTGTCATCTCCTGTCCTGAACGGAACGCAAACTTAATGAAGTCATTATCAACACTTAGCTCTGGAAGTTCTGTGCGTCCGAAGGTCACATCGTCTATCATAAAGTTCAAGGAGGTCTCATTCCCTCCTACTGGACTATAATAAGAAAAGGCCACATGGAACTTATCATCAATGGTTAGTCCCTCTACCTTAGACAAGTCTATACGATAGTCAAACCACATATCAGGCTCAAGTTTGACTCCTGCTGGGACGTATGCTGATAGGTCTATATAATAAGGTGTAGCCTTACCGTCCTTCTCTGTAATGATATAGAAGCCGAACTGTTCCTCACCATTAGTCGTCTGATTGCGATACATCACACTGAAAGTAAGGTCCTTGCTTTGTGCTTTCTTATAAGAAAGTGTTGGAGAGATAAGCCAACTCTCATGCTCACGTTTGTCCACAACCCCATACTTTAAGAAAGAAATCTGTGCCACCTCGTTCTCTACAACGCTCTGGTCAGCATTCTTCTGTTGCCATGCATAGAATGGACGTTCACCACGTACTGTAAGGTTCTGCCAGCCCTTCAAGCCAAGAATACGGGTATGACGTAAACCAGAGAAGGTCTCATCTAACACTGCTAACGGCTCACTGTCAGCTCCTTTCAACATAGCGTCTTCTATCTTATCGTAGGTCTTACGTGCCTCTGCAGCATTCGGACTAATGGTCACACCCTGCAGCTCTACACGCTCAGAGGTGACAAAACGCACGAGTGTAGGACGATGAGTTCCCACAATAAACTTGCCTTCACCATCAGCTGCACCCACTGAACTCCAATGCCCACCACCATCTACAGAATATTCAGCAGTACACTTTGCAGCACTACCTACTGGTGACAACTGCAGCGTATTAACTCCATCGGCAACCAACTCATCGTAATAAAGCGTATCCTTTGCCGTCAACATGACATTACTTGTGCTGTTCCAATTACCATTAAGTTTCCAGTAGCCTAAGTCGAACTTATGGTATCCCTTCCATGCAACACCCGTAAAGCGACTGTCCATAGCACGGTCTGCAGTGAACTTCTCTACTAAGTCGGCAGTAGCTGCTACCTGTGAGACGCCCTTGAGCTTTATAACCAAGGTGTCAGCCAAGACACTTGACACCCTCAACTCAGCCTCATATACCCCTGCCTCACGTGGTGCAAAGGTCACTTTTACAGGACTCTGATAAAGTTTTCCTGTCCTTGTTGCATAGTAATATTGACTTTTATCTATACGGAAGGGAGTATTTTCGCCATGTTTCAGTGCAAGGTTCACATTCGTAATGACATCATTAATCTCGAACTCAAGTGTCTGCTCGTCCGTCTTTCCTGGTGCAGCACTCATCTCACGAGCCTGTCCTGACTTTAGTTTAATCGTCGGAGTAGTACCAGCCTTCTTAAAGTATCCTGTCAAACTAAGCATTCCACTATTCTCTTCATCTGCTCCCGAGAAACGAAGTTTATAGGTATTAGCACCCACATAGACTCCTGCTGTCTGCGGCGTAATCGTTAGATTAGCTTTTAGTGTACCGTTCTTTGGCAGTTTCTCCACATCTAATTGCATTACAGAAGACGACTGAGTACCAGAGAAATTAGGCACCTGCTCCGTTGCAAGATGCATACCTTGTAAGGCTACAGGGAACGACTTTGCTTGTCCCACCTCGCCTGTCATCGTACGATACTGTGGTAGAATGGCAACGAGTGGAGTCTTATCTCTGTCTGACAAACGTAACACACTGAAATCATCCATACGAACTTGACTTCCTGGAGCTACCAAGAGTGCGAACTCTAAACGTACTGCCCCAGCCGGACAAACGGTACGGAATTTCAACTCGCCATACGCCTTCATGCGACCGAAATAGACCTCTGGGTTATGGATAAAGGCTTTTTCATTAGACTCGACTTCATTCCCTGCAGCGTCCAACCAGCGCAGAGCAAGACGGAAAGGACCTTCCGTGCGACTACTCTCCATCGTACAATAATGTATCAAACACTCCAACTCGTCGCCTTCAGCAACTTCTTTCCCTGTGCGTCTGAGGTCTATCATCTGTTTCAGATAGCCTTCAACATTTGAAGCTGTTTCTATCCCCACACCGAAACCCGTGTCACTACTGTATCGATCGCCAGCTTTCAGCTGTGTAACCGTTCCTGACGTCTCCCACTGTGCAGGCTTACCATCATTAAAAGAATAGAAATAAGGATCCTCTAACAACTCTACCGCTGCTTGTTCAGTAGTAAGTTGATTTGCATGACTAACCGATCGAGAGGTACCATTTTGTGCATACAACGTGTTTGTAAAACCAACTAAACAAAGACTTACAAACAGTTTTGCAGATAAGTAAAAATGCTTCATTGACATCTAATTATTGATTAACATACTGCAAATATAGGAATTATTCACATATAAACAAAGTTTTGTTACATTTTATTTTACTTTTAGCTTATAATAATACCAATCTAAACTAAAAGGTGTATAAGCTCTCATTAATTATAAGCAAATGGTGGTACAATTAGGCTTATTAGCCCAATAGGCCCAATAAGGTTTGTGAGTCAATTTGTCAGCCACAGCCGACAAATTGTCACAAAGGCGATAATGGTACGCTCATTGCATATTAGCTGGTACAAAACATTAATAAACAAACAAAAGTAAAGGAGATTAAGATATGTATAGAAATTCATGGTTACCAGAGGTTTTCAATGACTTTTTGAACACTACAAATATGCCTAAGGCTAATCCAACAGCACCAGCTATCAACGTACTGGAGTCTGAGAAGGATTATGTTGTTGAACTTGCAGCACCGGGTCTGAGCAAAGAAGACTTTGATGTGAACATTAACAGCGATGGTGACTTGACCATTAAGATGGAAAAGAAAGCTGAGGAGAACGAGCAGAAGGCTCATTACCTCCGTCGCGAGTTCGCATATAGTAAGTATGAGCAGACACTGATCTTGCCTGATGATGTTCAGAAGGACAGTATCGCAGCACGTGTTGCAAACGGAGTGCTCACCATTACTTTGCCTAAGATTCAGGTAGAGGAGCAGAAGGTTGCACGCCAGATCACAGTGGGCTAAACACTCACTGTACCCCTGATGAAAGGTTGTCGTTCTGATGCGTTAAGCTGAGGAACCTTGATGAAATAGGTTAGTTATTGGTGAATATGCCCCCAGACGGAATATGTTTGGGGGCTTTTTCGTGTCTATACATTAGCCCTTACGACTCATGTAACTATCTATCATGCACCCAAAAGACGAACGAAACCACCTCGACAAACATCCTCTCCCCACCTTGAAAGAACTTCTCTTGCGAATTATTTTCATGAAAAAAAATATTTTCTTTCATGAAAAAAAATATTTCTTGTCACGTAAATAAATATTTCCACTCATGAAAATAATTCGATGATGACTTCCTTTCATCTTAGAGAAAATAGACTGAACATATATAGAAAAAGGTGGAAAGAACATAAGAAGACCGCTATCATCTCCCTAAAAGACAATGGGAAAAAATATAACTCTATAAGATAAACACTTGACAAATTGGTTATTTATACTTATATTTGTACCAAAATAAAACAAACTCGTACAAAGATAATGATGAAGACTACCTATACAATCACTTTCTTACTGGCTACGTTTCTACTCTCTTGCACGGGGAAAACCAATGGACAGATACAGCAGCCTACAGAAAAACCATCTACTGTCGAACAGACAACCATGGGTAATCAACAACGCTTGGCCCCACCACCTGGCTACGAAAAAGTAAAACTAACAGAGGGAACATTCGGTTATTTCCTACGGCATCTGCCATTGAAACCTGTGGGAAGTGACTTACATTATTATAATGGTAGCATCAAACGAAAGAACTACGCAGGTGCGGTTGTTGACATCGACTTTGGTCATGGGGAGGTAGAACAGTGTGCTGATGCTGTTATCTTCCTCAGAGCTTTATGGCTTTGGACGACAAAGCAGTATGATAAAATCCATTTTAACTTCACCAATGGGTTTCGAGCTGATTACATCCGGTGGGCTAAAGGCGAACGAATCCATATTGACAAAAGGACTTGGCGATGCTCGTATAGCAAAGACACAGGACCAGACTATTCCTACAAGACATTCCGCAAATATCTAAATCTCGTCTTCACGTATGCTGGAACGGCCTCACTTGAGAAGGAATTAGTCAACGTCACGGGTAAAGAACTGCAGGTTGGTGATGTGATTATCAATGGTGGTCATCCTGGACACACCGTTATTGTCGTAGACAAAGCTGTCAACAAGAAGGGAGAAGCCGTCTACCTACTTGCACAAGGATATACGCCTGCACAAGAAATAGAGATTTTCAATCAGTGGTTCTGTATCGATCCACAGGTAAAATACCTTGAGACTCCAAACTGGTACTTCCGTGGTAATTATGCTAAACACTTCTAATTAGCATTCGATACAGCTTAGAATAGAAAAATTAAAAGCACTGCGAGCGAACTCACAGTGCTTTTGTTTGTTTTGTATTCTGACTTGAAAGCAATCTTACTTTCTGTCATCAACGTTATCGCCCTCGGTTGGTTTCATGTCTTCCTCAAAGTTAGTAATACCTGCTTTAACGAGGATTTCATACCACTGGAGGAGCTTCTTGATGTCACTTGAGTGTACACGGTCGCGATCGAAGTCAGGGAGAACCTCTGCGAAGTAATCTTGCAGTTCCTTAGCTGAAGCCTTACGCCAGTTAAGAGAAGCCACTTTGCCCTCCTCCTTGTCGCGTACCTTTGCCAACACCTCGCCCAATGGGACATCATCAGACTCTGTGAACATAGCGATATCAGCAAGACTTGTCACACGGTCTGAGCCGAATGCAGGCTGACGCTTGTGTGTTTCATCGAGTGACTCAACGATAAGATTCATTTTACCACGGCTCACCAACTTATAAAGACCTGGCTTACCTGCGATTGAAAGAATTGTCTGTAACATTTTAATTTATTCTTGTTTATAATTTAATCATTCTGAAATAACGGAAAGCAGATGGTCTACCTGCGGAGCGAGAGGACGTATGCCATCGTTGATGATTTCATAATCACTACGTCGTAACACTTCCTCCTGCGGTAGCTGACGTGCTATCCACTCAAGGGTTTTGTCCCTACTAATACCATCACGTACCATCACTCGATGAATACGAACCTCTTCTGGAGCTGTGACGCATACCACCTTATCTATATGGGTACGCTTGTCAAAACCACTATCGAAGAGGATAGCACTCTCTAACCATGCCTGACCAGACTGCTCAAAGTCGTGAGCTACAGCAGGATGAATAATAGCGTTTACAGCTTGCACATGGTCTTCGCTACGAAGGAGATAGGCCGCAAGGATGCTTTTCTGTAACACTCCATCACGAAACACATCATCACCAATAAGTGTGGAGAGCTGCTGCTGTAAGGACTGGGAGGTGCGCATCAACTCCTTTGCATGCGCATCACAATCGTAAACAGAGATACCTCGCTCTGCAAGAAGCTTACAGACGTAAGACTTTCCACTACCGATTCCACCTGTTAATGCTATAATCATCGTTGCTCAATAAGATAGTCAACCCTATTTATGGCCGGTCGAACATTGCGTACACCATTAGGTGAACTAATCACATAGATAGGACATTTATCGCTATTACTCTTCTCTATCTCTTCGTAGTTGACAACAACTCGAAACCCGACAGGGAGTAGCTCTTTCGTCTCAGCATTCTTTGGCATAGACTGCATACGGTAGGCTCCTACCACAAAGTTGACTTTTACCTTGCTTGGGAAGGTACGCATCACCTTATTTTCTGGCATGTTAATCGCCTCAATAGGTACCTCTACACTCTCTTCAGTAAGTACGTCTGGATAAAGCTTCATCCTCACATTAGAAGGAATACACTTAGCATCTGTGAACTTTCGGAGGTCGACTGTCAATTCCTTAACGTCAGTAAAGTTACTTATATGCTGCCGCTCCGTATAGACAGTTTGGATGCTATCCAACACACTACGTTCTGCGTAGACCTGTACACTGTCTGGATAGAAGTCGACACGTGCAAGATAATAGTTATTACCTGGCGTTACTGTACCTAAAAGACGTACTGGAACCTTCTTATGACGACCAAAGTTAAAAGAGAAAGTGAACTTACCACTCTTTACAGAAGTTATCTTTGAACTCTTGGAAAGTTGAAGATTAATCTGACGTTGGAGGTCGGCAACGGGTACTTCTCCTCGGCTTCTACCATCACTGTATGCCTTATAATCGATGTAAAGAGGATGGAAAGTATCATCAAGTCCATAAAAAGCTATCATATAACCCTTGTCTCGCACGGTAAAGCGAACAACGGAATCAAGGTCGCTGGTGATGACCACATTACGAGGAACTCCCGTCATGCGAAGTGAGATACTGAACTCTCGTTCATAAGTCTCGTTCAGTGTCATAATCAACCAAAAACCTCCACTCAATACCAAGAAGAACAAAAAAATCAGAAACTCCTTATTGAATATCCTCAATAAGAAGCTCCTGAAGGTACTGAATGTACGAAGCGATTTGCTTGTTTTCATCAAATCCTTTCCTTCTTTTCTCTATCAATAAGGGTTTATTTAGTCTGTCCCTGCTGAGAAGACTGTACGTTTGCAAATACGTAGTTCTTATCAACAGTGATAACAACACCACGTGCTATTTCGACTTCAACCTTATTGGTTGTCATATCAATATGCTTTACTGTTCCATAGATTCCACCACCAGTTACAACAGAGTCACCTACTGAGAGCGCATTCTGAAAAGCACGAATTTCCTTCTGCTTCTTCTGTTGTGGACGAATCATGAAGAACCACATGATGGCAAAGATAGCGACCATCATGATAATCATAGGCATTGGACTACCTTGATTTGCAGCCTGAGCTGCGAGGATTAATGTTGTATTCATTATTTATCAGTTATTATATTCTATAATGTAATAAGTAAGAGAGAGTAAACAGCTGGACCTACTCCTTTGGTAACTATCATAATGTATATGAGAACCATTCACATGAGTTTCGCATCCTTATCAATGCTTATTGTTATTCTCTCTATACGCTAACTCCTTATTCCTCTACAGCCTGTTCTGGCTCTTGTTGCTGACGATTAGCAACACGCTGAGCAGAAGTTTGCGCAATCGTAGGGCGACGACCTTCACGACGAGTAGCCCTATTGTCTTGACGTTCATTATGAGGATGACGAGGGCGAGGCTCTGGCATCGTCTTCATCATCATACCAGTCTGTATGAGATGACGTGCTATCGTATCAAGCATACCGTTGATATATCCGCCACTACGTGGTGTACTATATAACTTAGCTAAGTCAACATACTCATTGATCGTTACCGTCACTGGTATATTTGGGAATGTCAACATCTCTGCAATGGCTATCTGCATGATGACAACATCCATATACGCCAAACGAGAGAAATCCCAATTACGACTTGACTCACTCATGTAACGCTGATAGTCATCGGCATTAAGGATAGTCGAACGGAATAGCTTAAGAGCGAAATCACGGTCTTCTTCGTCGCGATACTCCGGTAGAAGTTCCTGGTCAGCGCCATTAGCTGGGTCAAAACGCTTGATTGTCTTGATAACAAAGGTATCAACAACCTCCTTATCATCATTCCAATAAAGGCTCTTCTCCTCCAAGACTACATCCAAGTCAGGACTCTCCTGTATTAGCGTACGATATATCTTACGCCACACCTCACGGTCGGCTTCGTATGAATCATCATCACTATTCATGTACTCTTGGTAGATTGTACTCTGTTCTATCTGGTCGCAGAGTTTACGAACAGCCTCCATATCATCTTCCCAACGGCGTTTCTGTGATTCCATGAACAGGTTTAGCTGCTTATTCTCCTCCAACTGAAGAGCGAATTTATTATCTACAAAACGACTTGAGGGAGCCTCTGTCCCCTCACGGGTAGCACGATTAGCAGCAATCTCCACACGATGACGCTCCTCTTGAGTTATGGATACGATTAAAGCCAAGAGGTAATTGTAGAGATCATACGCTTTCGCCAAGCTGAAAAGTAGCTCCTTTTCAGCATTGTCCATATTCCTGTTACCGTTCTGATAGTATGCATAGGTTAACTGGACAATCTTAATTCTAATTAATTCCCTATTGATCATTGCCTTTTCTAAAGATTGTGTTTCGTATTGAATACTTTATTTTGCAAATGTAGGAAAAATCCTTCGTACGTGCAAACATTACTATCTTTTTCTATGTTTTTTTATTGATTACTTGCTTAATCCAGCTAAAAGCGGTATCTTTGCAGCGCTTTTTGCAAATTGAGGATTGAAAGTTATGGATATAGATAAAGATTTCCAATTCCTTAATCACTCAGTGTGTGATGGCGAATTAAAGTTCATATTAATTTAGAGTAACACAATTATGAAAGAAATTAAAGTATCAGGTCAGAAGCGTACAGACCTTGGAAAGAAAGCTTCTAAGCAGCTCCGTAAGGAAGGTTTAATCCCATGTAACCTCTATGGTGAGGCTCAGCAGGATAGCAAACCAGTAGCATTCTCTTTCACTGCTCCTATGTCAGAGTTGCGTAAATTGGTTTACACACCACACATCTACGTTGTTGAGTTGGTTATTGATGGTGAGAGACACACTGCAGTTCTCAAAGAGCTTCAGTTCCACCCAGTAACAGATGCACTGCTTCACGTAGACTTCTATGAGGTGAACGACCAGAAGCCTATCACTATCGGCGTTCCTGTTAAGCTCGTTGGTTTGGCACAGGGTGTTCGTGATGGTGGTCGTATGAACCTCTCTATCCGCAAGATTAATGTTAAGGCTCCTTATCAGCAGATCCCAGAGCACCTCGATATCAACGTTACAGAACTTCGTCTTGGTAAGAGTATCAAGGTTGGCGAGTTGAGCTTCGAGGGTCTTGAGTTGGTAACACCAAAGGAGGTTGTAGTTTGCTCAATCAAGGCTACACGTAATTCAATCCAAGCTGCGCAGGCTGCAGCAGCTGCTGAGGCATAGTTATCCTACGCCAACAATTAACTTAATATAGGAAATTGGACAAGTATTTAATTTGTGGATTGGGTAACCCAGGGTATGAATACGATGGGACCCGACACAATACAGGATTTATGGTATTGGACGCTTTCGCTAAAGCGTCCAATATTGTTTTTGAGGATAAGCGTTATGGTTTCGTTGCTGAGACAACCATCAAGGGTCGTAAGATTATTCTTCTGAAGCCTACGACATTCATGAATCTCTCTGGTAATGCCGTGCGCTACTGGCTCAACAAAGAGAATATCGACCAGAGTCGACTCTTGGTTATCTCCGACGATGTTGCCCTTCCATTAGGTGCTTTCCGCTTGAAAGGAAGTGGCTCAAATGGTGGACATAATGGTTTAGGACATATCCAGCAACTCATCGGACAGAACTATGCCCGCTTACGTATGGGTGTTGGCAATGACTATCCACGTGGAGGACAGGTCGACTGGGTGCTGGGACACTACTCTGACGAACAAATGAAAGAACTTCAACCAGCTATCGATTTAGGTGTAGAAATCATCAAGAGCTTTGTTCTTGCTGGTATCGACATCACGATGAACCAGTTTAATAAACTCGGAAAGAAGTAATAGTACACGCTCTCTAACATCAAATGAAGTTATGAACGATACTGCAAGAATTGACAAATGGCTATGGGCAGCCCGCATCTATAAGACCCGCTCGATTGCTGCAGACGCCTGCAAAAACGGTCGTGTCACAATAAATGGTGTCAACGTGAAGCCTTCTCATACCATTAAGGCGGGTGAAGTGGTGAGTGTTAAGAAGTCGCCTATCACCTACTCGTTCAAGGTTCTCAAACCAATTGAGCAACGTGTGGGTGCAAAACTCATCCCTGAAGTCTACGAGAATGTGACCGATGCTAAGCAATACGAGCTTTTAGAGATGAGCCGTATCAGTGGTTTCGTCGACAGAGCACGTGGAACAGGACGTCCAACTAAGAAGGACCGCCGTCAGATGGATGCCTTCGTCGACCCAGCCCTATTTGGTTTTGATGAGGATGATGACGAGGAAGACGGTTTCTAAAGGTTCTATCAACTTGGTTATACATAATTTATAGACTGTCTTACAAGGCCTCTATTGAAGCCATATTTGCACCATGTGACTTCATAAGAAATAAGAAAACACGACTTACGTACTGCAAACAATAATCATAAGCGGACAGGTAAGTCGTGTTTTCTTATATAATAATGACATACTGAAAGCGTATCTTCTGCAGAACTAACGGATGTTTTTAAAGTCCAATAAGACTTCCAGAGAAATTGAGAATATGACGAATAAATTACAAAGCGAACTACCCCTAACTTCTAAATCTTACCAAACCTACACCTACAAAAGGTTCAACCAACAATAGTCCAAACTATCGTTTTCCTACAAAATTAGCCTTTCATTCATCTTTATTCATTTTATTTCATATCTTTGCAAATGGATTTAATAAAACTAAACAAATGAAGAAACTACTCATTTTCACCTTGTTCTTTGGCTTACAAACGGCGGCTATGGCACAAGAGACGACTGGATTGGATAAGGATAAAGCCGTTTACTTGGAACTATTAGGTGCCTCTAACCTTGTAGGTATCAACTATGATGCACGTTTCAACGACCATACACGCTTTGGGTGGAGAGCCGGATTGAGCTTCGGTTATGGTCATAATTCCAATATATTCTGGGAAGGTTCAGACGTACGTGGCTATGCTGTACCATTGGAAGTTAACTATCTCTTGGGTAGCCAAAAGAACAACCTTGAGGTTGGTGTGGGTGCCAGTGTGGGTATATACAATATACACGGTATATTTGTGGAGTCTGTAGATGGCCCTACGTCTTCGCTGTCAGCTGACCAGCAGAAGCATGCTGTGGGAGAGTATAACACTCTAGAAGGAATAAAGACCTGGCTGGCTTACAATGAGAGTCGTAACCAATTCGGCTACTATTTCTTTGGGAACATAGGCTATAGACACGTCTCTCACAAGGGCTTCCTGTTCCGTGCCGGTATCAGTCCGTCATTTACTTTTGGCGAAAAGAACGCTGTTAAGAAGTCCTTCATCTATCCCTATCTTGGCTTCGGTTGGGCATTTTAATCTTCAGTTAGATACTAACAAAAAGCAGGGACGCACGCTGAGAACGTCCTTGCTTTGCTGTATAAGGAATAGTTAAGCTATTACCTTATCTATTCATACCAATGGTTAACACCGCTATCATGCTTCATTTCAACACACTCACTACTCCCATGGACAGGAGCATACTCAATAAGCGATGCTTCATCCACCTTTTTTAGCTGCAGCTCATGTACATATATAACATAGAACATCGTTGTCAAATTCGATACATCCCATGCTTTTGGTATTGAATAAGACTTAACTAACCCATCCTTAGAATGTAAGTCTTAGAGAGAAAGGAGTAACCAACGACTCTATTAGCGTACACCTCAATTGTCGTGATATACTGCCTTAACGTGTGTAACCAGTATTGTCTTATCTATCCTTCACTCCTTTGCAACCTTTTAATTCCCAAAAGGAACTTTCCTTCATACCCCTTCGCGCTTTAGTTCTTTGACTAATTGTCAACAATTTTCACTTCTCTCGATTCTAATACTTGCCCTTCTCGGGTAAAGAAGACGCCTTTCAACATTCAAGGACATGCCCTTCTTGCACCTTGAATACGCCTTTCTTGAGGCAAGAAGGGCGTATTCTCCAACCCTGTATGTAACTATCTGATATATTGTAGTTTGTAAGCCTCATTCTAAAAGGTCATAGTCACCTATTTAGAGCGTATTCAGTTCACATGTGTGTAATGATTTTTTTTACCCTCCAAGACGAATAGCTTTTTACAATAAAACAATAAACGGCCTACCACTCCCTCATAGAAGAAGCGGAAGGCCGTTGTTTCCTTTGTTCTATTTGTAATCTACTTTACTTTACAGGTATCTCCTCCAAAGTCTGACTCTCATGTCCTCACGGCTTGAACGAGCAAGAATCATAATAGAGGCCTTAGTTGGCTCAATATGTATAATTGCAAGGTTTGACGAAGTCTCAACAACGTTTGGATACGAAGGAATCATGCGTAACACACCATTGTGGCAAGCATAGATTGCATCAATAAGATTGTCCTGAATGTCTACAGGAACAAGGTTTGCAGGCTTCTCAACATCCTCTACGAAGAACTCTACATTTGGTTCAATACCCTTGAACTCGTCTTCTAAGAGTGCTTTCTGGCGTGCAACCATATCCTTCAAAGCTGCAACCTTGCTCTGTGGCAACGCCAAAACAACCTCTGCCTTAAATGGAATAGCATTGCGCATATTGCCACCTTCCCAAGATGCCAAGCGTGCACCAAGTTCAGTAACTGCATTGCGAACAAAGCGAACCATCTCCTTATTAGCGTTAGCACGCCCCTCATTGATCTCAAGACCAGAGTGACCACCACGAAGACCCTTTAAGGTCACCTTTACAGCAGCTTCCTGATCGTTCTCAACCTCCTTATATTCTAATGTTGAAGTAATGTCAACACCACCTGCAGAACCAATCACAAACTTACCCCAAGTCTCTGAGTCAAGGTTCATAAGGATATCACTATGCAACTCACCACTTGGCATTTCATTGACACCATACATACCCGTCTCTTCATCACGAGTAATCAATGCCTCTACAACACCATGCTTCAAGGTCTTATCTTCCATGACAGCCATGATAGCAGCAACACCGATACCATCGTCAGCACCAAGT
>QWCI01000308.1_pt1 | contig 20052 bp, 23 predicted proteins | sample 1972541 | NCBI WGS metagenome assembly QWCI01 (sample SAMN09866712, study PRJNA288562) | Human oral metagenome isolate term3_saliva, whole genome shotgun sequencing... | isolation source: mouth | host: Homo sapiens | place: USA: California | reverse complement strand
GGCGGCAGGGTGGGAGCGGCGGTATGATGTTCTTGATGCTCTTCTATCGCGCTTTCTACAGCAGGTTCGCGGAAAACGGCTTGCTCGGACGGTTCCTGTGTTTCCGTTTCGGCATCAATTACTGCATGGCCGCCGAACTGGTTGATGAGGGAAGTGAGGGTGGCTGCCGTTTTGCTGAAGATGTCTTCTTCATCTTCGCTTTCCTCGTCCTCATTGCCGGATTCTTCTCCATCTTGACAAGGCTCTTGTGCAGGCGTTTCCGCTGTTTCGGTTTCTTCCGCTTCCTGAGCGGTTTCCTGCCGCCATCCGGCGGGAATGACGGTTTCAGAGAGGTCTTCTTCCTCATCCAGCTCCGTGTGCATACCCTCCAACATGGCCAGTTCGTCCTGCCATGACCGCTGCTGGCTGTAATGCAGCCACAATAGGCCGCCAATCGCACACAATAAAACCAAAATCAAAATCGTCCAAAACATAAGCAGCAGTCCAAATCAGTCCGAAATTCGGTAAAGGCATATATTCTATCGTGTTTCGGCATCGCGGACTATCGGCAATCACGCTTTGCGCCGAAATCCGCGACGGACAGAAGGGCGGCGTTTCGGCATACATTTAAGGGTTTGACGGGATAAATCAAAGTACGAACTGTACTGAGGTCATCTTTTGGCTTTGTTTGTTCATTCCAGTTAATCTAGGAAAAAATATTACTTAGGAAAGTATTATCTGAAAATCATATAATCTTGCCCTCGTGCCTTACTTAAACACCGAATTCCAAAAACACCCTTGTATACATCAGATTTCAACTTCATTTGCATTTCGTAGAAATTCTTCATGGGTAGATTAATGATTAGCACAATATAGCCACGCCGTTCGGATAGCATTGGGCAGATATTTTTAGATGGCTTTCCGCGTCACTATCACTATCACTATCACTATCACTATCACTATCACTATCACTATTGGATCTCCCCTTTGAAAGTAAATTCAACCTGTACGAACCAAAAAAGAACGATGCCATCCCCGCATAAGTAGGAATAACATCGTTTGATTTCTAGAAATAAATCTCCGAAAACATATTAGACATCTACAAGTTGGGCTTCCCGTCTGCATGGATTTTTAGATTATTTAGATAAGATCAATAGGCTCAGTGTCTAAAACCATAGTTTAGTAAACACAATTCTCACAAATTAATTTTACTGCCACTAACAACTTTTAGTATGCGGAAATCTAATTCTTTAATACTTTGCTTATACGCAGGCAAATAACCTAAACACAGCTCATACATGTAGTTAGCTTTGTTTCAAACAAAGCCAACTACACTACGTAGGCTTAAAGAAAGGGAAAAAGATGTTTACGCCAGTAATCGGTCCAATAGCTTCCGCCTGGCAAATAGTCTCTTATATCATATCCACCACTGATGGCTTCCAATTCACGGATTTTCAATTCTTTCATGTAATAGCTCCTTAATTTAAATAATAAAAATAAATAGGTTCAGTAAACAGGCAGGCCGTAGTTCAAAGCAACATCATAATCGCACGAGCAAGAACTAACTGCATCCAAACATGCAAGTACAATGATTCAATAACCGTAAAAACCTGAAATAAGACCACCGATAAAGACCAACACAGCAATTATACCGGCCCATGTCAAAAGACGGTTTACATTTATATCTTTCATAAGATCGACCTTAGATGACAAATATGAAAACTCTCAAAATATTCTGCCAATTTACAATAACTTATTTGCATCCAGTTCCAATTTTGTTCTAGTCATACCAACCATCAACCATACCGCGACTAAAGCTCAATGCAGTTTGTAAATAATCATTCCAACCGCTGCCACCACTTACTTTTTCCAAATCAAAATCTTTCATAACTTTCATAATAATATATCTCCAAGCTTATAGTTAAATAAACTAATTCAAAATAAAACGACGAATACGGCAACCGTCGAATGTTAATATTCAAATAACTTACCGTATTCGATTTCGGCTTTAATTAATCGTTCCAGCCGGCAACGATACCTTTACCTGCACTCCATGCAGCATCAGCAACCGCAATGACACCTGCTATCGCACCAATAGTGGCCAATACACCACCACCACTTACTTTTTCCAAATCAAATTGATTTATAACTTTCATAATAACTCCAAATAAGAATAAATTAAATAAATTTAAGGATTAAACCAACGAGTTAATTAAACCAGCCAGCGACCCAATTCCAAGCTCCACGAGCACCATCGCCGATAGCATGACCGATATCATATGCCAAATCATTACCACCGGCTACGTTTTCTAATTCAAACTGATTCAGTTCTTTCATAATAATCTCCTTAAAAATTAAATTAAAATAGCAAACGCTATTATACGAAATGAAAAGAAGTATTTTAAATACTTCTCTCTATTTGGAAATTAAAGAAAGCAGAACAATCCTAGATTTAATTCTTTAATTTCCAAATCTTGCGACCGACTTTCTAGTCTGACGAAACTCAGACCTTCTAGTACGGATAAACACCTAAATTGTCCAAGTATCCAAGCATCACAACCTGCTACCTGATCCATTTCATATTGTTCCCCACTAGCTCTTACACTCTTATTTTTCAATCGTTGTTATCGTGTTAGTCCGCTGTTTTTAAATTCCGTTCGCCCAAGTTTGGTCATTTTTCAGAAAAGGTGTTTTAAATTGTTTTTACTTCAAAATCATTTTCCCTAATCCTAATTTCATATAAAAATTAGAATAGTTGCTCGAAATAGCTGAATATCGGTTTTTACGACACTGGGGCAACAACAACAGCATGTAAATTTATCTTGATGATTGTTACTGTCATGATAATTGTTGTGTGTTGTCAGTCAATACCATACGGTTTTTTACGTTCGGTTTCAGTTTCGGAGCAAACTAATCGGGGGGAAATGCACTCTAAATATAATTCAACTCTCATCAGTCTCATCAGGTTTGTCATGCTGAAATTCAAAACCATTCCGTAATGAGGCCGTCTGAAATCTTTATTTCCGAAACCTTTGTTTGAGAAAACATGCTGTTCCACGCTTCATGGTTTGCCCGTGTTCCCGCATCTGCAGCTTGGTTGCTGCTGGCCGTCCTGCTGGCTGCGACCGCACTGCCGGCGCTGAGGGCGGCGCACCGATACCGTTCCGCCGCCGCTGTCGCCGTCGTGCTGCTGGCAGCCGCATGGAGCCTGAACGCCGCGCCCGACAACGGCCAGCTTGCGGGCATGAGCTATCACCTGCTCGGTATGAATCTGGCGGCGCTGATGGTGGGCGCACCCGCAGCCCTCTGGCTCGGCGCGCTGCTGCTGTTTCCTTCGTTGTTGATTTCGGATGCAGGCTGGCAGGCTTATCCGTTTAACGCGCTGGCGCTGCTTTTGCCGCCGCTTGCGGTGAACCTTTCGTTCCGCGCGCTGGTCGACAGGCTGCCGGCCAATATTTTCGTGTTTATTTTTCTGAACGGCTTTATCGGTTCCGCCGCTGCTATGCTGTTGACTGGCGCGGTTTTGACCGGTGTGCTGGATTGGACGGGGGCTTTTTCAGACGGCGTGATGTGGGGTAGCGCGTTTCCCGTCTTTTTCCTGCTCTCTTGGGCCGAAGCGTTTATCAGCGGCGCAGCGACGGCGATTTTCGTTGCGCTGAAACCGCATTGGATTAATACGTTTGATGACGGGCGTTATCTGAAGAGCACCAATAAAATCTGGTAGTTTCAGACGGCCTGTCATCCTGCAAATGGAATGTTTATGCTTTACGACATGACCGCCGTTGCCCTCGGCGCGGTATTTGGCGCGCTTTTGCGCTGGCTGCTCGGCCTGATGCTGGCGGACACCGTTTCGTGGTTTGCGCTGGGAACGCTGGCGGCGAACTGGTTCGGCGGATTCCTTATCGGTGTCGCTGCCGAACTGGTCGGCAATCCGCACTGGCGCCTGCTGCTGATAACGGGCTTTCTCGGCAGCCTGACCACGTTTTCCGGCTTTTCGCTGGAAATCGTCGGCATGTTGCAGGCGCAGCGGTGGGCCGCCGCCGCGGCTACGGCGTCGCTGCACTTGTTCGGTTCTCTGCTGTTTACTGTGTTGGGGATTTACCTTGCGCAGTGCTTTAAATAAGCCGCAGATAAACATTGAGGCCGTCTGAAAATGGTTTTTCAGACGGCCTCAATGCTGTTGTTTTCCTTTACTTCCCGCGTACCAGATAATTGCGCAGCCATCTTGCCGCAGGCGCGATTTCACCGGCCAGCATCCCGATTTCACCGGTTTCCGAGTCGCGCAGGATGTCTGCCGCCGCCCCGTGCAGCCATACGCCCGCCGCCGCCGCCTGAAACGCATCGATACCCTGCGCCAGCAGGCTGCCGATGATGCCGCTCAACACGTCGCCGCTACCTGCGGTGGCCAGGCCGGCGTTGCCGCTGGGGTTGGCGGTCGTGCCGTGGCCCGGCGCGGCAATCAGCGAGCGGTGGCCTTTTAACACTGTTACCGCGTTGAATCTGCGGCTGAGGGTTTCCACCGATTGGATTCGCGCCTTTTGTATTTCCGCCGTGTCCGTTTCGAGCAGGCGCGCGGCTTCGGCGGGGTGGGGCGTGAGTATCAGGTTGCCGTGCCGCGCGGCGAGCCGTTGCAGTTCGGACGAGCGCGACAGCAGTGTCAGCGCGTCGGCGTCCAGCAGCAGGGGTTTGCCATCGGCTTCGGAAAGCGCGGCGGCAACAATGCCGGAAGCGGCTTCGCCCAACCCCAAACCGCAGCCGACCGCGCGTGCGTCGGCGTCGTTGCGCAACAAAAGGTTCTGCGCCGTCGCCAGCATGATTTCAGGTCGTCCGTCGATAACGGCGAAAGGCAGTTGCCGCTGGTTGAACCCCGCCCACACTTTGCCGCAGCCGGCGTAGGCTGCCGCCGTTGCCGCCAGTACGAGCGCGCCGCTCATTCCTTCGGCGCCGCCGATTACGGCCAGCGTGCCGTAAGTCCCTTTGTGGCTTTCGGCCGGACGCGGCTTGAACACGTCGGGATACATCGAGGCCGTCTGAAACAAGGATTCGGAATCGGAAAGGCGGTAGCGGGAAGTAAACATAAAGGCTCCGTTTGCGGCGTTGCGGTAAAATAACGCGCCCGCCGCGTCGAAAACATCGGGCGGACAAATCATCTTACCTCATTCACTCGAAAGCAGAAAACAATGAAACAAAAAATCAAAGTATGGGACCTGCCCACGCGCCTGTTCCATTGGACGCTGGTCTTGGCCTTCGCCTTTATGTGGTACAGCGCGGACAAGGGCGGCACGATGCTGGCCTGGCATTTGCGCTGCGGCCTGTTGGTATTGGCGTTGCTGGTTTTCCGCGTCTGTTGGGGTTTTTGGGGCAGCGACACCGCGCGGTTCGGCAGTTTCGTTCGCGGCCCGTCGCACATCAAACGTTACCTACAAGGGAAAATCGGGGAAAACGAGCAGCCCGGCCACAATCCGCTCGGCGCGCTGATGGTGTTGGCGCTGCTGGCGGCGGTATCGGTACAGGTCGCCACCGGCCTGTTTGCCGCCGATGCCGATACCTTTAGTTACAGCGGTTATCTGAACGGCCGGGTCAGTGAGGAAACAGGCAACGCGCTGCGCAAAATCCACTTGCGTTTTTTCAATCTGCTGGCACTGCTGGCGGCGGTGCACGTCGTGAGTATCTTATTTTATAAATTCTTGAAAAAACATGATTTGATTAAACCGATGATAACCGGCTATAAAGAATTGGAAGGCAGGCTGCCGGTATTGCATTTCGCGGGTTTCGGAAAACTGGCCGCAGCCGCGGCGGCGGCTTTGCTGGCGGTCGCCTGCGTACTGGTGGCGGCAGGTTGAAATAGCGTTTTGTTTCGGTTTCAGGCGGGAGGCCGTCTGAAAACCGGTTTACCGTCTTCCCGCGGCAACGGGAGTTCAAACTTTCAAACGTTTAAAATCTTCAAAGTGTTGCAGCCTCGAAGTTCGCCGGATTCCCGCCCGCGCGGGAATGAAGGGCGCAGAGTGCGCGGCTGCATATTTTCTGTATTGCCTTAACTATTCGTTTTATTTGTGCAGGCCGCATTCTTTGCTGTCTTTGCTTTCCCACCACCAGCGTCCTGCGCGGATGTTCTCGCCTTCCTTTACCGGACGGGTGCACGGTTCGCAGCCTATGCTCGGATAACCTTGGTGATACAGCTCGTTCAGCGGTACGCCGTAGGCTTCGGCATAGGCCCATACGTCGTTTTCCTCCCAATCGAAAATCGGGTTGAACTTGGCGATGTTGCGGCTGCGGTCGGGTTCCTCGAAATTCAGTTCGCTGCGGGTGTCCGACTGGCTGCGCCGCTGGCCGGTCAGCCATGCCGGAGCGTTTTTCAGGGCGCGGTTGAGCGGCTCGATTTTGCGGATGTGGCAGCAGCGCCGCCTCAGTTCCACGCTGTCGTACATCGCGGTAACGCCGAATTCACGTTCGAACGCGGCGGCGGCTTCTTTGTCGGGCGCAAACACTTCCAACCGCATTTGATAACGCGCCTCGGTGGTGGCAATCAAGGCTTCGGTTTCGGGATTGAGCTTGCCCGTATTGAGCGTGATAATCCGCAGCGGCAGTTTCAGACGGCATATTGCGTCGGTAATCACCATATCTTCGACGGCAAGGCTGGAAGCGAACACGGCCTGCGGAAAGCGGGCGGCCACGGTTTGCAGCCGCTGCTCCAGTTCGGCCGCCAAAGCAGGCAGCCGCTGCCTTTCGGCTTCGGTAATTTCGGGGATTTTCCAGAATTTCGGGCGGAATAGGGACATGGGGCGGGTGTTCCTTACTTTTGTTGTTTTTCAGACGGCCTGTCGAGAAAAGCCGCCGTTTTTCAGGACACCATTGTCCGCCCCGACTACGCGGAATGGAAAGAATGGTTTTCTATTTGGATATAACGAAACCGCCGAATCGGCGCGGGATTCAGCGCCAGAGCGACTGCTGCTGGTCTTTCGGTATGAGGTGCGCCACGCCCAGCCCGATGAGGCGGAAGGCGTCTTCGCGCTGCGGCGGGATGCGTCCGGCCAGCGTTTGCGCGGCGCGCAGCAGGGCGCCACTGTCGGGCAGCACCGAAGAATAAGTCAGCGAACGGGTGATGATGCGGAAATCGTGGGTTTTGAGTTTCAGGGTTACGCTTTTGGCTTCGACGTTTTTACGCTGTATCTGCCGCCACAAATCTTCGGCCAGATGCGGCAGGTGTCCGGCGGCCTGCGCGAGCGACAAGTCTTCGGGCAGGGTGATTTCGGTGGAAATCTGAAGCCGCTCGCGGTCGGGCTTGACGGGACGCTCGTCCACGCCGCGCGCCAGGTCGTAGAGGCGGTAGCCGTATCTGCCGAAAAGGTTGAGCAGCTCGCCGCGCTCGAAACGGCGCAAATCGCCTGCGGTCCGCATACCGAGCGACTGCATTTTTTTCAGCGTAACCTTGCCTACGCCGGGAATTTTGCCCAGCGGCAATGTTTCCAAGAAGGCGGCGGCCTTTTGCGGCGGCAGGACGAACTGGCCGTTCGGCTTGCGCCAGTCGGAAGCGATTTTGGCCAGGAACTTGTTGGGAGCGATGCCTGCGGACGCAGTCAGCCCCGTTTCGGCCAGAATTTCCGCCCGGATTTTTTCCGCCACGTCGCTGGCATAGGGAATCTGCTGCAAATTGTCGGTAACGTCCAGATAGGCTTCGTCCAGCGAAAGCGGTTCGATAAGCGTGGTGTAGCGGCGGAAAATACCGTGAATCTGCGCCGAAATACTGCGGTAGAGGTCGAAATGCGGCGGCACATAAACCGCCTGCGGGCAGAGCCGTTTCGCGGTCGCCACCGACATCGCCGAATGCAGGCCGAACTGCCGTGCTTCGTAGGACGCGGCGCAGATTACCGAACGTGAACCTTCCCACGCCACGACCACGGGTTTGCCTTTGAGGTGCGGCTGTTCGCGCAACTCGACCGAGGCGTAGAAAGCGTCCATATCGATATGGATGATTTTGCGTTGTCGCATGGATTCGGCGTGGAAATGGCAACGGGGGTTGAAACGTGGAAACAGGGCGGTTTTATATCGGCGAGGCCGTCTGAAACCGGCAAGTTGCGGTTTCAGACGGCCTCACTTCTTTAATCATTCCGCCGGCAGCTCCATTGCCAAAACAGACTGTTCCTGCCTGCTGCGGAATTCGGCCAGTTTGCGGGCAAGTTCCGCATCTTCGTTGGCCAGCATCGACACGGCAAACAGTGCGGCATTGGCGGCGCCGGCTTCGCCGATGGCGAAAGTGGCTACGGGCACGCCTTTGGGCATCTGCACGATGGAAAGCAGAGAGTCCTCGCCGCGCAGATATTTGCTGGGGACGGGCACGCCCAAAACGGGAACGGTGGTTTTGGCCGCCACCATGCCCGGCAGGTGCGCCGCGCCGCCCGCGCCCGCGATGATGGCTTTGATGCCGCGGCTGCGTGCGGTTTCGGCGTATTCGAACATTAAATCGGGTGTGCGGTGCGCCGAAACGACGCGGGCTTCGTAGCCGACGCCGAACTCTTCCAAAAAATTCGCTGCCCGCCGCATAACCGGCCAGTCGCTGTCGCTGCCCATGATGATGCCGACTTGAATCATGTGTTTTTCCTTATGGAACTGTAATACATAATGTTTCAGACGGCCTGCCGTTGCGGGCAGGCCGTCTGAACGGGGTTAACGCTGCTTGATGGAAACGGCCGCCCGCTTGGCCGCTTCGCTGTCGGGGTAGGTATGTATCAGCTTGCGCCATGTGTCGCGGGCGATGTCTTTCTGTTGCAGTTTGTATTGGCACTGGCCGATGCTGTACATCGCGTCGGGCGCCTGCGCCGTGTTGCGGAAGCGGTTGGCGTAGCGGCTGCCGATGTTGATGACGGATTCGCAGTTGCCCAGCCGCTGCTGGCTTTGCAGCAGCAAGTACATGTTTTTGCGCGAAATCTCGCTGCCGTTGCCGCCGTCCGCACCTTTCAATACGGCGGCGGCGGCGGTGTAGTTGCCGCTGCGGTAATATTTAAACGCCTGATCGTAAAGGCGGGTCTCGTTGGCGTCGGTATCGGCTACAGTCTGCGCCGCATCGTTTTTAGCCAGATAATTGTTTTTCAGCTTGCTGTCGGAAATACGCTGCCCCGATCCCCTGCCTTGCCGTTCAAGCTGGCGGATGCGGGTTTGCAGCAGGTTGACGCTGCGTTCGAGGCGGGCGACCTGGATGCCGAGTTGGTCGATTTGGGTCTGTTCGTTCAAAACGGGGTAGGGGACGCCTTTGCGGGACGAAGATTCGTCCCCGTTTGAAACGGCGGCACATGCGCTCAAGACGAAAACGGGAAAAAGCAATGCAATATTTGTTTTGATATTCATATGGACGATATCCGTCTATTTTTTTAATAAAAGGGTCAGCCCGTCGCCGACGGGCAGGGTGATGGGGACAATCCGCCCGTCTAGCGGCAAACGGCGATTGAAATCCTGTAAGACGGCGATGCTTGGCGGCCGGTCGCGGCCGGCTTCTTCCATGACGCGGCCGCCTAAAAGGACGTTGTCGATGGCGATGATGCCGCCGCTGCGTACCAGTTGCAGACAGCGTTCGTAATACTGCGGCGTGGGCGGTTTGTCGGCGTCGATCAAGGCCATATCGTAAGTGTTTTCCAGCCCTTGCGCGATGAGGCCGTCGAGTGTGAGCAGGGCGGGTTGCAGGTGCAGTTCGATTTTGTGTTCCACTTCGGCCTGCCGCCATGTTTCGCGGGCGATGTCGGTAAAGGTAACGCTGATGTCGCAGGCGGTGATGCGGGCGTGTTCGGGCAGGGCCAAGGCCATGGCGGTGCTACTGTAGCCGGTAAACACACCCACTTCCAAATAACGCTCCGCCCGAATCAGCCGCGCCAGCCAAGTCAGCAGGGCGGCCTGTTCGCGCGCCAATGCCATTTTGCCCAAACGGTGGTTTTGCGTACGCCCGCGCAGGGCCTGCAATACGGGATGTTCCGGCTCGCCGATGCGGTTCAGGTAGGCTTGCAGCCCGGGCGGCGTGTTCTGCGTGTCAACCGTCATGGTTCAGGCCGTCTGAAAATATCATTCGGCTTCGTAGGTATAGGGTTTTTTGGCGACTTTGGCCGCCTCGAAACCTGCCTGCTCTTCGGGGTTGAGTTCGACGTCCCACAAGAGTTTGCGGTTTGCCAGACGCTGCTGCTCCAGCTCGGGATGGTCGGCCATCAGTTTGTCGAGGAATTGGGTGGCGTCGGATTTGTAGTGGTACATGGTTTTGCTCCGTAAAACACGGCGATAGCGTTTGATTCGGCATTATAGCCGATATTTTCAGCGCCAACATTGTTTCAGGTATAATACGCGGCTGACTATTGCGGAACGGACCGACAACGGGTTTACACCGTTGCGCATCCGGTAATGATAATGAAAAAGGCCGTCTGAAACTTTTGCAGAACATGTCTGTTCCCGGATGATTCAGGCTGTTGTGCAAAAGTTTCTCGTTTCAGGCGGCCTGCTTGGAAGAATAAGAATATGTTGAAAAAATGGCTGCACAAAGTTTTGCCCGGCAAACGCGGCAAAACGGCAGTGCACAAAGAAATTATCCCTTTTGCGGCACACCGCATCAGCGAGGACATGCTCAGTTTTGCGGCGGAAAAAGTCGTCCACCGCCTGCACAACGAAGGATTCGAGGCTTATGTGGTCGGCGGGGCGGTACGCGATTTGCTGCTCGGTATCGAGCCTAAAGACTTCGATGTCGCCACCAATGCCACTCCGGAAGAAGTAAGAAAGATTTTCCGCCGCAGCCGCATCATCGGCCGGCGTTTTCAAATCGTGCACGTTATGGTGGGGCCGGAAACCATCGAAGTAACGACTTTCCGCGGCGGCGGTAAAGTGGTGCAAAACCAGCATGGCCGTATCATGAAAGACAACAATTACGGCAGCATGGAAGAAGATGCGATGCGCCGCGACTTTACCTGCAACGCGCTTTATTACGACCCGATACGGCGGCTCATCGTCGATTTCCACCACGGCGCCGCCGACGTACAGGCCAAAAAACTGGTGATGATAGGCAATCCGGCCGAACGCTATCAAGAGGACCCCGTGCGCATCCTCCGCGCCGTCCGCCTGTCGGGCAAACTCGGTTTCGAGGTCGAAGAACATACCGCCGCGCCGATACCCGAATATGCAGGCCGTCTGAAACAAGAACCGGTTTCGCGCCTGTTTGACGAAATCCTGAAACTGCTGTTTTCCGGCCATGCGCGCGATTGTCTGCAACAGCTCAACAAACTCGGTATAGGCAGCGACATCCATCCGCTGCTGACGGCTATGAAAAGTGCCGACAAACCCGAAAACCGGATTATCTCGCTGGCGCTGAAAAATACCGACGAGCGGCTGCGCGCAGACAAATCGGTTTCTACGGGTTTTGTTTTGGCCGCCGTGCTGTGGCCTCAGCTCAACCGTTATTGGCAGCGCAACATCAGCCAAGGGCAGAGACCGTCGCCCGCGCTTACCGATGCGATAAACAAGTTCCGCGACGACATTGAAAAAGGCTGGGGCGTACCGCAACGTTTCGCCGCCACTATGCGCGAGATTTGGCAGTTTCAGCCACAGTTCGACAATACACGCGGCGCTCGCCCGCACCGTCTGCTGGCACAACAGCGTTTCCGCGCCGCCTATGATTTCCTCGTGCTCCGCGCACAGGTCGGCGAAGCAGACGAAGGATTGGTGCAATGGTGGACGGCATTCCAACACGCTGACAACGACGAACGCGCAAAGCTGACGGCGTCGGGTTGGCAGGGGCAGGAGTCGGAGCAGGGCGGCGGCCAGTCCAAACGCAAGCGCCGCCGCAAACCGCGCCGGAAAAAGGCCGAAGGAAGCGGCGGCGAAGGTTGAGGCCGTCTGAAAACGTTAATAAACATCTAAACAGCCGGTTTATCGCAGGCGGAATCCGCGCCCGATAAACCGGCTGTTTTTTAATCCATATAGCCCGTTTCCCGCAGGGAACAAACTTCTTTGGCAGTAACGATAAAATGGTCGAGCAGCGAAACATCCACCAAATCCAAAGCCTGCGCCAATCTTTTCGTGAACCCGATGTCCGCTTCAGACGGCTTTGCCGAACCACCGGGGTGGTTGTGGGCGATAATCAGGCTGTCGGCGTATTCGTCCAGTGCAAGTTTGACGATTTCGCGGATGTAAACGGTATTCTCGGCCACCGTGCCGCGTGAAAGTTCACGCATGGCGATAAGCTGGTTCTGCCGGTTCAGGAGCAGGGCATAGCTGACTTCCACGCGCTCATGGCCGAGGTTGAGGCGGAGATAGTCGGCAACGGTCTGCGGATTGCTGAAGATGATATTTTCCCGCAATTCTTCGCTTAAAATCCGCCGGCCGATTTCCCTGATCACCGCAAACTGGGTAAAACTCGCCGTTCCCATACCTTTGTACGATGACAGGGATTTTATGTCTGCATTCATCAATTTTCCCAAGCTGCCGAACCCGTTGAGTAGGTAACGCGCCAAATCGACAGCGCTCATGCCGCGTGTGCCGACCCTCAATAAAATAGCCAGCAATTCGGCATCGCTCAATGCACCTGCGCCTCGTTCCAACAGCTTTTCGCGGGGGCGCTCGCCCTCCGGCCAGTGTTTGATACTCATGTTTTTCCCGTATTTTATTGGTAAATTAATTGATAGTTTTGTATAAACAAAATGACATTTTAATTTAATTACCTATTTGGGATAAACTGAAAAATCTGCTTTGTTCTGAAAGCGTTGTATCAGGTATCACAAATCCTTGCCGAACCGGTCTGCAAAGTAAATTTGATGTTGCCCCTTGTATGGATAGGCTAATATAATGACGAATTTTCGCAGAGTTTCATCTGTACGTGCTGCCCGTGCGCTCACAGGATTTTTCAGACGGCCTGTTTTGCCGATGCCGTCTGAAAAATCCGCTGCAATCAAACAGCTTTTTTATCACCCGTCGAAAATCCGTTTTGCCGGTACTCGTATCCGAATTGGAGTATTGCCATTATGACCGCAACCATTGCGTCTTCAGCCAAACCTTATCTGCAAATTCAGGGTTTGGTGAAAAAGTTTGGTGACAATTACGCTGTCGACCATATCGACTTAGACATTGAAAAACATGAAATCTTTGCCCTTCTAGGCAGCTCGGGCAGCGGCAAATCCACACTGCTGCGCATGCTGGCGGGTATGGAAATCCCGAATCAGGGCAAAATCATCTTAGACGGGCAGGACATTACCAAACTTGCGCCGTACGACCGCCCCATCAATATGATGTTTCAGAGCTATGCGCTGTTCCCGCACATGACGGTGGAACAAAATATCGCCTTCGGCCTGAAACAAGACAAAATGCCGAAAGGCGAAATCGCTGCGCGCGTGGAGGAGATGCTGCGTCTGGTGCAAATGACCAAATACGCCAAACGTAAACCGCACCAGCTTTCCGGCGGCCAGCAACAGCGTATCGCACTGGCGCGCAGTTTGGCCAAACGTCCGAAAATCCTGCTGCTTGACGAACCCTTGGGCGCTTTGGACAAAAAACTGCGCCAGCAAACCCAGCTCGAACTGGTCAATACCTTGGAACAAGTCGGCGTAACCTGCATCATGGTGACACATGACCAAGAAGAAGCAATGACGATGGCGACCCGCATCGCGATTATGTCGGAAGGGCAGTTGCAGCAGGTCGGCACGCCCAGCGACGTTTACGATTTCCCCAACAGCCGCTTTACTGCCGAATTTATCGGCGAAACCAATATTTTTGACGGCGTAGTGGTGGAAGACCATGCCGATTACGCCGTTATTGCTTGCGACGGCCTAGAAAACCACGTCCGCATCGACCACGGCCTCGGCGGGCCGGCGGAGCAGAACCTTTGGGTCAGCATCCGTCCCGAAGACATTGACTTGTACAAAGAAAAGCCTTCCCACTTAGGTGATTTCAACTGGGCGCAAGGCACAGTAAAAGACATAGCCTATCTGGGTAGTTTTGCCATTTACCATGTCAAACTGGGCAACGGGCGCGTAATTAAAAGCCAAGTGCCTGCGCCGTATTGGTATGTGCGCAATATTACGCCGCCGACTTGGGACGAAACCGTCTACATAAGCTGGCCGGAAAACCAGCCGACGCCGCTGTTGCGCTAATCCGCGAGGGAATACCGAGATGAATTTGAAAACGCTTAAACGCAAACTGCTGCGCCGTCCCGGGCAGAGGGCAGTCATTGCCGTCCCGTATGTCTGGCTGCTGGTTCTGTTTCTGGTTCCGTTCGCGATTGTCTTGAAAATCAGTTTTGCCGAGCAGGAAATCGCTATTCCGCCGTTTACACCGCTGACTACCGTAGACGAGGATTTAGGCCGTCTGAACATCGCCGTCAGTTATCAAAACTACGCCGATATTTTTCAGAATTTCTGGAATACTTTGGGCCAACTGTTCAATCCGTTTAGCAAAAGCAGCGGCGATAATATTTATCTGCTGACCTATTGGTCTTCGATTAAAACGGCTTTGACAACCACCGCCATCTGCCTGCTAATCGGGTATCCGACTGCTTATGCCATTTCGCGTGCGCGTCCGTCCATCCGCAACGGCCTGCTGCTGGCGATTATGCTGCCTTTCTGGACATCCTTCCTATTACGCGTTTACGCATGGATGGGGCTGCTCGGACACAACGGCATCATTAATAATTTCCTGTTGAAATACGGTATTATCAGCGAACCATTGGATTTGTTTTATAACGCGTTTTCGCTGAATCTGGTCATGGTCTACGCTTATCTGCCGTTCATGATTCTGCCGCTGTACACCCAACTTGTAAAATTGGACGGACGCCTGTTGGAAGCCGCTTCGGATTTGGGGGCGAGGCCGATCAAATCGTTTTTTACCATCACACTGCCTCTGTCTAAAACCGGCATTATCGCGGGTTCCATGCTGGTATTCGTTCCCGCAGTCGGCGAATTTGTGATTCCCGAATTGGTCGGCGGTTCGGAAAACCTGATGATTGGTAAAGTGTTGTGGCAGGCCTTCTTCGACCAAAATAACTGGCCGCTGGCTTCAGCCGTAGCCGTAGTGATGGTGGCGTTGCTGGTCGTGCCGATTGCTTTGTTCCAACATTATGAAAACCGTGAATTAGAAGAAGGGACCAAGTGATGCAGAAAAACAAATTATCCTGGTTTCTCAAGCTGATGCTGGCTCTGGCTTTGGCATTCCTTTATATCCCGCTGTTTGTGCTGGTCATTTATTCGTTTAACGAATCCAAACTGGTTACGGTGTGGGGCGGTTTTTCGACCAAATGGTACGGAGTGTTGCTGCAAAACAGCACCATCTTAGAAGCGGCTTGGTTGTCGTTGCGGATAGCGCTTGTCTCTTCGCTGGCTGCCGTAGTGTTGGGCACGCTGGCGGGTTATGCGATGGCGCGCATCAAACGTTTCCGCGGCAGTACGCTGTTTGCGGGTATGATTTCCGCCCCGATGGTGATGCCGGACGTGATTACCGGCTTATCGATGTTGCTGCTGATTATCCAAGTGCAGATGTTTCTGCAAAACAGCGAGTGGTTACAGGCGCTTTATTTTGACCGTGGTTTCTTTACTATTTTCTTGGGACACACCACTTTGTGCATGGCCTATATTACCGTGGTCATCCGTTCGCGCCTGATTGAGCTTGACCAGTCGTTGGAAGAAGCCGCCATGGATTTGGGTGCGCGTCCGCTGAAAATCTTTTTCGTAATTACATTGCCGCTGATCGCGCCGGCTATCGCATCAGGTTTTCTGCTCGGCATTACCCTGTCGTTGGACGATTTGGTCATTACCTCATTCTTGTCCGGTCCTGGGTCTTCGACGCTGCCGCAGGTGATTTTCTCCAAAATCAAACTGGGGCTTGACCCGCAAATGAATGTGTTGGCGACCATCCTCATCGGTATCATCGGTACGCTGGTTATCGTCATCAACTATTGGATGATGCGACAGGCTACCAAACGTGAAAGGGAAGCGGCCGAAGCTTACCGCCAAGAAAAATTGGCTGCCGGTTCCTGAGTATATGAAAATAGAGGCCGTCTGAAATCCTAACCAGTTAGGATTTCAGACGGCCTTTTTGTGAGGATAGAAGATGAAAGTAAAAGAAGCAGAGGAGGGTAGGTGGGTATATGCAGAAAGTTCGAATAGTACGGACAACAGCTACAAACCGTTACCGGAAAAATTACGGCTATTTAGCGATTGTTGTATTTCAATTTCTCTTTTCGTCACAATCAAAAGGCCGTCTGAAACCAGTGTTTTCCGTTTTCAGACGGCCTCTCTTCAAATTTTATTTTTCGTTTTCTCTATACCATGCGATAAATTCTTTCGGTTTGGCAAAACCCTGCAATGGTTCGCTGCGTCTGCCGTCGGCATGTATCACAAAGATTCCGGGTGGGCCGAAGAGTCCGTATTCCTTCATCAAAGCCTGATGGTCGGGCGTATTGGCGGTCACGTCGATTTGGAAAAAACGCTCCATATCCACGGCTTCATGTACCTGCGGCTGGTTGAACGTGTAGGCTTCCATTTCTCTGCACGAGATGCACCAGTCGGCATAGAAATCCAGCAGGACGGGTTTGTCGGGGTTGGCCTGCAAAGCGGCAGTCATTGCGGCTTTCAATTCGGCGGTATCGGTAAATGTTTTACCGTGTTTTGTCGAATGTCCCGATGCGGACGGCGGATTCAGTGTCAGAAAGTGATGCAGGGCGGTAGAGTTGCCGTTGGCGCTTTGATAACCGAACCACATGCCGCCGATCAGTAGCAAGGAACCGAACAACATGGAAAACGATTTCAAACGGTCTCCCAATTTGTTTGCTTTTGCCAGCAACATGCCCGCAGGCACAATCAGCAACAGGGTGTAAAGGGCAGTTACGACTGCATACGGCAGATACGGTGTCGCCAGATAAACGGCGACGGCCAGCAGGATAAAGCCGAACGCGTATTTGACGCCGTTCATCCAATCGCCGGCCCGCGGCAGGATACTGCCGAAGGTACCGACGATGATGAGCGGTACGCCCGTCCCCAAGGCCATGACATACAGGGCCAATCCGCCCAATAAGGCATCACCCGTCTGACCGATGTAACCCAGCGCAAATGCCAGCGGTGGTGCGACACACGGACCGACGATCAGTGCCGAGAGCATTCCCATAATAAAAACGGATACGATATGGCCGCCTGAAAGTTTGTTGCTTTGGCTTTGAAAATACGCTTGAACGGATGCAGGAAGCTGAATGTTGAACAAGCCGAACATCGACAATGCCAATATCACCATCAGTACGGAAGCGGGCAATACTACCCATGGCTGTTGCAGCCATACCGACAACAGTGATCCTGTCAGGCCTGCAATAACGCCGACCAGCATGTAGGTCAGTGCCAAACCCTGCACATAAACCATGGAGAGTTCAAAAGCACGGGTTCTACCGCCGCTGTTTTTATCGCCGATGACGATGCTGGACACAATCGGTAACAGCGGATACATGCAGGCCGTAAAGCTCAATCCCAGTCCGGCGAGAAAAAACGCCAATAAATTGGCGCCTAATGTATCTCTTGATAATTTGAAACGGCTGCCGTCCTGCCGGTTATCACCCGACGGAGACGGTAGACCGTCTGAAGATACGGGTTGCGCAGGATTGCTTAAAAAACGGTCCTTTCCGGAAATCGGCATATCGGTTTGCGGGGAGTAAAAGCCGTTGCCGTTGATGTCGAACACGGTATCTACCGGCGGATAGCAGACACCGACTTCCGCACAGCCTTGATAACTCAAGGTCAGTTTGTATTTCGGTTGTGTTTTTTTGTAAGGCCAGTCGACTTGTGCCGCGCGATGGTAGACGGTCTGTTTGCCGAAAAATTCGTCTTCTTTCTGTTCGCCTTTGCCGAATCGGGGTGCTCCGAGTACATTGTTTGGTTCGGTTGCCGCCATTATTTTCGACTGGTACATATAATAACCGTCGGCAATTTTGAACTGTACGCTGACGCCGCTTGTGGTCACATGCACCTGCGGAACGAACGCCTGTTCGGGGGGCAGCAGTTTGGAAGCGTCCACTGCGAAAGCATTGCTGCAAAAGGCGAACAATATGGTAAGGAAATAAAGTATTTTTTTCATAAAACGAATCTTCAGAAAGGTGTGTCCGGCAAGTCCGCCGTTGGTAAAACATGGTGCGATTATACAGAATAATCCGTCGGTTAAGATACGGCTACCGGCAAAAACCGCCAATATACTAATTCCATATAACTATTTTATTATAATTCTTTTTAGTAAAATAACTTGTCTGTTTCTCTCATAGAATAGTGCAATAGACGCATGAAGTACGATTGCCGCAATCAAAACAGCACATTAAAATAACAAAGCCGTAACCGAATAAAGAATGCACTACTATGTCTGTCGAACATTACGAAAATTTCCCCGTCGGTTCCATCCTTTTACCGCGCCGCCTGCGCAAACCGATTCATGCCGTTTATGCCTTTGCCCGTACTGCGGACGATATTGCCGACGAGGGCGGGACGGCAGATGCCGAACGCCTGCGCGGTTTGGATGATTTGCAAAAAGAACTGGATAGGATTTATACGGGAGAAATACCGCAAACCGCATTGATGAAGCGTTTGCAGAACGAAGCTATCAAACCGTTTGCCATGCCGCCGGAACCGTTTTACGACCTATTGTCCGCTTTCCGCCAAGACGTAGTTAAAAAACGCTATCAGAATTTCGGCGAACTGGTGGATTACTGTCGCCGTTCAGCCAATCCGATCGGCCGGATGATGCTCCATCTTTACGGTGAGAACGATCCGGTCAGCATTGCCCGCAGCGACGGCATCTGCACGGCATTGCAGTTGATTAACTTTTGGCAGGATGTGGCGTTGGACTGGCAAAAAGGGCGGGTGTACATTCCGCAGGAAGACTTGGCAAAGTATCAGGTCTCGGAAGAACAAATTGCCGAAGGGCGGGCGGATTTCGCGTTTCAAAGGTTGATGGCCTATGAATGCGAACGTACATTCCAAATACTCAAGGCCGGTTCACCTTTGGGCAAAAGACTGAGGGGCCGCATCGGCTTCGAACTGAGGATGATTATTGTCGGCGGGCAGATAATTTTACAAAAACTCGACGGCTGCAAATACGATATGTTCGGCCGCCGCCCGATATTGGATAAAAAGGACTGGCTGATTATCCTGAAGCGCGCCTTTTTGAGAAAATAAGGCCGGAGGCCGTCTGAAACGGATTTTCAGACGGCCTCGTTTTGTTTTTTGACATCTAAACCGCCCCCAAAAGACAGACGACAGGGTAAAATACCGTCTGCTTCGGCGGGCCGGTATGTAAATTCTACCAAAAACCTATAAGCCAAGTTGACTGGGGGGCGGGTAATGAATAAAATCCGCTTTTCATAGAGTTTAAGTTCTAAACTTTAATCTGACTGCGGTTCCCACCGCAGGGAAAGACAGACATGACCACACAATTCGTTCCACAAAACAGCTATACCAAAGAAGAACTGCTCTCATGCGGACGCGGCGAGCTTTTCGGCGCAGGCAACGCGCAACTGCCGCTGCCCAATATGCTGATGATAGACCGCATCGTCAATATAAACAGCACCGGAGGAAAATACGGCAAGGGCGAAATTATTGCCGAATTGGACATCAATCCCGATTTATGGTTTTTCGGCTGTCATTTCGAAGGCGACCCCGTCATGCCCGGCTGTTTGGGTTTGGACGCCATGTGGCAACTGGTCGGCTTCTATCTGGGGTGGACGGGTGCGCCAGGACGCGGTCGCGCTCTGGGTTGCGCCGAAGTGAAATTCAGCGGCCAAGTTCTGCCGAAGCATAAAAAAATCACCTACCACATTCACATCAAACGGGTAATGAACAGTAAATTGGTGTTGGGCATCGCCGACGCCGAAATGAGTGTGGACGGCCGCAAAATCTACGAAGGCAATGGCCTGCGCGTCGGCCTGTTTACCACCACCGACGACTTCTGATCCAGTAATCAAAGGCCGTCTGAAACGGCAACTTTCAGACGGCCTGCATCATCGGAGAATACAATGAAACGCGTAGTCGTAACCGGTATCGGCATCGTATCCAGCCTGGGCAACAACTGCCGCGAAGTGCTCGAATCGCTGAAAAA
>QWCI01000413.1_pt1 | contig 20077 bp, 16 predicted proteins | sample 1972541 | NCBI WGS metagenome assembly QWCI01 (sample SAMN09866712, study PRJNA288562) | Human oral metagenome isolate term3_saliva, whole genome shotgun sequencing... | isolation source: mouth | host: Homo sapiens | place: USA: California | reverse complement strand
CTTGTGAGCCAAGTTATCTAAAATTTTATTTACATTATCCTCAGAGGATACATCAAGCCCTTTTTGACTAGAGAATACATGGGCGTACGCATTAGGTGCTGCACTTGTAATATGAATATCTCCACCCCAGAAGGACTCTGGCGTTAAACCATTATAGATTTTTCTTGATGTTGCATCTGCTGGATCTTCTGGAGCGCCATACTCATCATTTATATCGTAAAAGAAGTTTACATGACCTTCTAACTTATCGATATGAATTTCATTGTATTCATGTTGAATTACTGCATTCGCATAGTTACGATTCTTGGAGCCTACAAGTCTATGTACATGGCTAGGTTGCGTACTACCACTTAATTTTCCTTCATGCAAACCAGCTTGGTAGAAATGATCCCAATAACCATAATCGCCAAGAAATACATTAATATGGCTTGGATGTTTAGCATCTTTATCTGCTAAATTAAATGCTAAACCGTCCCATAGTGACAATTTACCATCAATACCAATATTAATCTCAGACGCATGATTTGGATCACTTTTAACAATAACATCACCTACTAAAGATAAGTCCTTGCCGATAAAATTGCCTGTATTACCATCTACGCCAATATTAACAGTACCACCTTGAGCTACTGCAATAGGAGTACTCATAGTATGAACATCATAAACGCCTTCCTTAAGAGTAACAGTACTGCCACCTTTACTACTAATAAAAGGCTTATTATTATCGCCAATATTAGCCACTGCTCTATCAATAGTAACTGTACTACCAGTATCTGCCTCAATCGTAGATACTTTGTTTGTCATTGCACCAGCCGTGAACTTCCCACCGTTATTTGCAGTAATATGTGCACCAGTAGGTGAAGTAACTAATGTACTCCCCGCCATTGCATACTGACCAACAGAGCTAGCAATCGTCAGGGCAATTGCTAAGGATAATTTCGCTTTACACATGCGTTTCATAAGAACCCTCTCTCTACACACTATAAACTATTATTAAATAATTTAATTATATTTAATATTTGTATTTTTGTAAATATGAGGAAAATTTACCACATATTGTATATAACAATATAAAAAGCAGTAACTATAGTTACTGCTAACGTATACGTATATATATTTTTGTATATTTCTATTTATAGATTCTTATTGATTCGCTTATATGTTCGCCATATAATGGACTTAGGATAGCCGGCGAGGTTGGGTAAAAAAATAGCCCTTCGTTATCCCTGGATAATTAGGTAACTGAAAGGCCATTTCATCAATTTTTTGTAACTGTGAGATGAGCCCGACGGATCTACTCGCTTGGCTATCTGTTTATATTATAAAGTTTATATTATATATCGTCAAATACGGATAAACGATACTATAGTACACTTATAAATACAAAAAGGCAGCGATCATCTCGCTGCCTTTATTATTTCTATTCTGTATGTACTAAACCTATCGCTAGATGTTACCTTATAGCTAAGACCAGATGTCGTATATACTGTGAAATTAAGTACATCCCCTACTCTCTTTACAGAGTCTTGGTCTACATACCAGCTATTGCCGTTATAGGTCGTAGCATATACATCTTTACGAGCTTCTACGTCACGAGTGTTAATGCCGATCAACACGAGCAGAGCCGCTAACATATATAAGAATTTACGCATTATAATTACCTCCGTTTTATCGTTGGAATACTTGTTTATTATACCAAAAAACGGTGAGAATCGCATTAAAATGGCACCTTCTTCTCCATCCACGATTGACTACAACCTAAAACCATTTATCAATATATACACCATAAAATACAGGATATATATGAGAATGTTGTGACAGATTTTACGCATAAAAAGAGACTATGAACTAAGTCATAGTCTCTATATTTGCACTATTCGATTATATCTTAAATAGTTTTTTCATAATTTTTTCCCTAAAGGATTTAAAATATGTATTTCTCCACCATACGGCACACCATATCCCTATGCAGATTATATTGATCACAATAAGTCGAATCACAAGGGTTAATACATCGTTATTCAAATCAAACTGCATGAGTCCATATTGGATTAGCGAACCTACAGCTATTAAAAGGATAAGGTGTTTTAAATAGGTTACATAATAGGTAATAATGGAGCCCCTCAAACCATGTTTAAATAGTATGTACGGTTCTACGATGAATGGCATGCACAAGGTAGTTAAGATCATGGCTAAAAGTATACCTATAATCTCGTACCGTTGTACCAAGAAAATACCGCTCGATATGATGAGTGTAGCCTCACAGATTGGCATAAACTTGTTATGAACGAATAGCCCCATGGAATCTATAAATACGAGTGCGCTTTTTCGCATGTAAGTCAGATAAAAATTAATAGCCATCAATAGGACAATCGTATTAGATAGAACATAGGCTTTACCGAGCCATAGTTCGATAAATGGATTGATAAAGAAATATAGATTCAAACTAATAATGTATGCTAACGTCCCTGTTATAAAGAAGAGTTGATGGAATACATCTAACTTGCGGTCATTATCTGCTAAAGCATTGAGGTTACCAACGCTAGCCTTAAGGGAATTGAACACTTGATCGGATAGACGCATGACAGCGTTGATGAGTAAATAGTAGTTACTAAAGAAACCAACTGCTGTAAGGCCTACAAACTTTGAAAGTATAATATTGGCACTGCTAAATACGGCGATACCTCCAATTTTATGGAGAACTAAGGCTTTTACATTGCCTATAATTTGACCCTTAATTTCAGTGGCAAGAGGTTCTATACCGCTCTCAGTGATATACGGATAGATGCGCTGCGTACGGCGTGTGACAATAATATTTTCTGTTAAGGTCATACCGATACGGATCAAGATATAAGACCAGAAACTTTGGAATAGCACCAAGGAGATAACTTGTAACAGGCCCCCTACCACTTGCACTAGACCACGTACATTATTGATGATGTATTGCTTTTGATCTGCAATTAATAGATTTCTATTGTAAGAATAGAAATAGCTAATCCCTGTATCGATGACGAAGAATAAATAGAACCACGTCAAATCTGGAATATTAGGCGGTGACTTGATGAAACTATAAAGCCACGGCGATATGGAAAAACCTATAGCTATGATGAGTACACCTATGATGATATAAGCCCGTTTAAAGACTTTCATAATAGACTGAACAGCCTTGATATCATTCCTAGCTAATGGTCCATATAAAGTACACACAATGGCGGGACCGATCCCCAATTCGGTGAGCGATAAAACAGATAAGATATTATCAAAGAGGCCATTGAGACCTACATATTCAATTGTTAAGTAGTATAAGAAGGTTAAGCGAATACAGAACTGCAATAGCATATTAATGCCATAAACGAGCAGGGTAGATTTCGCATTTCTTATAGCCGATTCAATCCTCATGTAACCACTCCTTAGATATCTATATTTTACCATATATTAGTAGCTCAATAACCTTGCTACACTCATATTTCTCTGCTACACTTAGGGTAAATATTCGTAGTCGCATATAAAGGGGAACTATATGTTAGAAGAATTAAAATTAGAAGTTTATAAAGCTAATATGATGTTGCCAAAATATAACATTGTAACATTTACATGGGGTAATGTGTCTGGCATCGATAGAGAATCTGGGTTACTTGTTATTAAACCATCTGGCGTAGAATACGAAGTAATGAAACCAGAGGATATGGTCGTAGTAGATCTCGAAACAGGTAAAACTGTGGAGGGCCATCTCAATCCGTCTTCTGATACAGAAACACATCGTCAATTGTACTTAGCTTGCGATGGTATCGGCGGTGTTGTTCACACCCACTCCTCCTTCGCTACAGGTTGGGCACAAGCTCATATGGACATTCCTGCATTGGGTACCACACATAGTGATGACTTTTATGGGGCCATTCCATGCACACGTCCTATGACAACTGAGGAAATTAAAAATGATTACGAATGGAATACGGGCGCTGTCATTGTAGATACCTTTAAAAGCAGAGATATTTCCATGACCGATGTGCCAGGCGTACTCGTTCACTCGCATGGGCCTTTTGCGTGGGATACAACACCTACCAAGGCTGTAAAAAAGGCTGTTATCCTTGAAGAAGTAGCTAAAATAGCATACTACACAAAAACTTTGGCTCCTAATATCTCCAACATCCAACAAGATTTATTAGATAAGCATTTCTTACGTAAACACGGTAAAGATGCTTACTACGGCCAAAAATAACTATACTAAAAACCCCCTACCATAAGGTATATAGTCCCTGATAAGGTCTATATAAACAGAACTAATGGTAGGGGGTATTTCTATGCCAATATATGGAATGCATATGATCAATGTATATAGCCATTGTATATACATATTGATATGCGGTCTTGTATATACACTTTGATATGCGGTCTTGTATATGCCTATTGTTTTTGAAACAAATGATACCATTTCCGTCTCAACCGCAAGAAGAAGAGATTTGCATACTTGTCGAGTTGTTGTAGACCTTTGCGCATACTGAGAGCCTCTTTAGATACTCTATGAATGACAACTTGATCATAGCATTCTTCGTTGCCCTTAAGGCTAGCCCGTACAATAATCTCTTTAGGGGCTCCACTAAAATGAATCATGTAACCATCACCATGCTGTTCGATGATACTTTCACCATCAATAGATAAAGTAATATCCTTCGCCTCAGTCATATAGGTATATAACGATAAGTCTAAAGACTGTTTTCGGTCATCTATATAATACTCATAGATAAAATCGTCATCTTTCACGATTTTAATGAAAGGTTGAAGCGGATTATCTTGCATAGCCGTTGCATATACCTCTAGTTCTGCTAACGCTATAGGTCCATCAAATACTATGCGCAACTGATCTCCATGATACGTCGTATCTAGAGAAAGTACTAATGGATGCCCCTTTGGTAGCACTATACCAGTACCTACCTGTTGATCATCTATATATACAGTACATTCTCTACACGGCTCATCGAAATCGATAGCGCTATATAGCACGATTTGGCGAATATCTTGAGTCTTATTCCAAGTTAATTGAAGAGACGGCTGAGTGTCTTCATCATTCGATATCCAAGCTAACGGATTGAGCACAGGTTCAAGGCTATTGATGTCTAAAATATCAAAGAGCTTGAAATCAACGAGTCGATCCTTTGTATCTGAGTTAGAGGAAACCTCTATCTCTGCATCATAAGCGATGGAGTCCGTTCTCCGTTGCCAAAATACGATATCACTATTTATAACCGCCGTTGCTTTAAAGCCAAAGGACTGAGACGTATGTGCTTTAATAGCTTTAAATAGCGGACTATTCCATAAGAATGGACCACGGTTTCCTTCATTTACAGGGAATCTTACCCGATTTGACCACTCATAGATGGACGAACCATACACATCGCGTTCACCAAAATAGTGATAGATTGTAGGTTCTTGCGGTTCTTTAATAGATGCTAAGTTAAGAGAATTGTAAAAATCAGGATAACTATGGAATGCCGTAACATAGGCAAAGCCTTTGTAAACTATAGGCTTATAAGTAGGGTGATGGGCTTGCACATTACGCAATGCCGTATCTAATCCCCAGGATAACATCCTATGATCAGGGTGCGTATCGTAATCAATACCAAAGATAATAGCTGGATTAATGTGTTGCAACAGTAACTCCATATCAGCTATATAATTATCCTTGAGATATTCGTGATGATGCCCCTTTACTTGATATACGAGCTCCTTAATACCTTCTGCTCCATAGGTTTCGCTATAACCAGCATTAGATACAGATGGCTCCGAATCAGCATAGAAAATATGTCGATTCGGAGCAGTATTGAAGGAGTCCCCATAGCCTAAAAATATGATTTGTTCTTTAGGAATCCCTAATAGTCTTAATGATTCGATAGCCTCTTGATATCGCACACTAGCAGGTACTGAATAGTCACCATTTGTGGTATACGCTACGTATACAGTAGCCTTACAGTTCTGTAATGATACGAGCAAATCCCGCATCAAGTTGATTTCGTCATCTTGATGCGGCACTAATACCAATACATTTGTATTTGCTAATGATTGATGAAAGAAACTATTATCACACGTTTTGTTGTTCATGTTCGTCTGAACCTTTACAAATTGCAAATCCTAGACCTAATAGTAACCAATAGGCATAGGTAATATCGATGTTATCTCCTACCGCAGAAATTAACAGCCCCGTAGTCGATATACATACGGTAATATAAATTAAATCGTTCTTGTTAGCCTTAGCTCGTTTGAACAACCCCCATAGGAGCATGCCTGCAGGAACTACAAATAAGAGAACACCTATAATCCCTTGCTCTGCAAATCTTGTAACATATTCGCCTAGGGCAGGGTAACCACTTTTTAAAATGCCCTTATCTCGTTGTTCTATTACCCAATTACGAACCTCGTTGATTTTCTTATCTTCATCGGTCAAATAATCCGTAACATATGCATTCTTAAGGCCCTTACCAACGCCGAGAACGGGATGATCTTTACCGATATTAAAAGAGGCTTTCATAATGGCAAAACGAGACCGATTGCTACGACCGGATGCAGAGGCAACAGACGTAACATTATTATCTACATAGGACTTAGTCATGCTTTCGATGGATGCCTTCTTAGCCGGTGCCTTGGCCGGCATAGCATAGTTAATAAACCCTACCGAACCAATGAATCCTACCACAGTGAGTAGTAAGATAGCGCCACCCTTGTAGATAAAGGTCTTGTTTCTCGTATATAACATATACGCAGTTAAGAGTACTAATTCAGATAAGAACAGTACAGTGGCTGTTCTCGCCTTTGTCAAAAAAATGCCAAATGTAAATAAACAAATAATGAGGCCCATTATGTATGGGTTCTTCAATTTTTTGATGAAAGCATACCACAAGAATGGTAATGCAAAGGTAGCATAAATCCCATAGTAAGAAGGCTCTGCAAAGAGGGAGCGCATTTGGTTCTTCCATAGCAATGGAGGATACCAAGTTCCGCCATTTTTAATCTCATGGATATACGGATTGACAGCAGATAAAACCTTTTCCCCCCATGGCATATGACCTAAGTAAGCCAGCTCAATGCAGTTATAGCCTAGTATCAGTAGTACAGAAACTAGCACTGACTGCACAACTAAGGACACACCCTTACGCCACTCCTTAAAGTACCAATTGAATACCATATAGGCAGCACCAAAGGTAAATACATATTCTAACACTGTATTCTTGATAAATCGTACAATCATCCAAGCGCCAACGACGAAGGACTGACTTAGCTGTATATTATGTGCTTGTAACCAATCCATAAGGGCTGGCAGCTTTTCAATTTGTTGAACGGGACCATTAATAACCGCATCATAATAGGGATATTGATATAGCCCATATATAAGTGAAACTAAAATATATAGCAAATACACTATGGAAAAACGCTTAAAGGTCTGAAAATGATGAAACTCCATCTTCTTCTTAATAGCTAAATATACGGTGTACAGCAAACCAATGCACACAAAGACAACTGTCAATCTTCGGCTAAAGCTGCCAAAGAGGAAATTGATTTGCATAAACTTAGGTATATTTGTAAACAATATAGTGACCACCATACAGGCGAATAAGCTATCTCTTACTTTAGTATTCATGTATACCCTCTCAATGTGAAGATAGACTATGTATGAGTGAAATCCATTTTTCTATAATAGCCTCTTCAGAAAATTCAACTATATAATCATGCGCTTGATCATGCATACGCATGCGCAATTCTCTATCATTTATTAATGTTTCTACATGACTCGCCATAGCATCTACATCAAATGGTGCTACGAGATAGCCATTTTTTCCATTATGAATCATATCAGATGGGCCTGAATATATATCAAAACTTACTAAAGGTAAGCCTTTTAGCATAGCCTCTAATAGAACTAGTCCAAACCCTTCAAATCTAGATGTAAACACTAGGAAGGAGTACTGACTATATATATCTAGAATATGATTATGGCTGCCCTTTAAGATGACTTGTTTCGTCAAACCTAAATCATCGATTGTTTGTTGCAAGGAGGCCATATAATTTCTATTACCCGTCCCGTAGATATGCCATTGCCAATCTAAATGATTTGGCATAACACGGCTCGCCACCTCAATGAGATACTCATAGCCCTTCGCATAATCGATGCGGCCTACGCTAATGATTTCTCTCGAATCACTGGCATAAGCTGGTAAGGGCTGATTTGTATTAATAAAATTATAAATGGATACAACCTTATCCTTTGTTTCACTGAACTTTTGGCCATAATTGATGCGTTCCTTATCCGTTAAGGTAACGATTACATCGGAACGATAATTAATACATTTTTGTTGAAAGCTGCCAAAGAGCTTCTTTTTTAAGGTATTTCTCACATACTGTGCGGCTTCAAGAGTGCCTTGCTCCCAGAAAACTACCTTCACAGGTAAGCCTAATGTACTGAGCATAGCAATAATAGGCCATGAGAACTTGCCTACCACAATTAGTACATCAAGATGTAAGTCTTTGATCAAGGACCTCAATTTAGAAGCGTACCTAAAAAACTTATGGCGCAGCTTTCCCTTTGTCTTATCTACATAATAGGTCTGTATGGTAGGTGACACAGGATACACCGACTTGTTTTCATAAAACTGGATGAGACGTATATCGAAAATAGGCTCTAATGCATTACATAGATTAACAGCAACTCGTTCTCCACCGCCCAGTGTTTCAAGGGATTGAACGAGTACGCCTACGGTTTGTTTCATTACGCATCGCTCCCCTTACAACTACTAGCAACGTTAAATGCATGCTCTAAACCGGATGGCACAGTAAACTTTGGTGACCAACCTAAGCCCTTAAGTTTACTATTATCTAGTACGGCATAGGAGAATGGGCTCGCTTGGGAGTTTGTAATATTGTACGTTACGTTTACATTGGCAATGCGTCCTATCTCTTCCGCTAATTCACTGATGGATATTTCGCTACCATTAGAAATATTGTAAGCATTGGCGCTTTCACCAGCACTGAGAACTGTGAGAATCCCCGATACAGAATCGGAAATATAAGAATAGGAACGAATAGCACCGCCCGTACTATTTAAAACGATATCTTCCCCTTGGATAGCCTTTTTCATAAACTGCGCAGATGCACGGGAGTCTCGCTCTAAATTATTAGCCCCAAAGGTATGACATAATCTAGCAATCACCGTATCTACTTGGTATTGTTCATGGTAGGAAACACAGAGATTTTCTGCACATCGTTTACTTATAGGATAACAAGATCTAGAACTCGTAATATCAATGTAGCCTGCATAGTCCTCTGTAAAAGGATCACCATTACCTACCCCATAGATTTCACCAGATGAGATGAATAATAGGCGACAAGATGCAAATCGTTTCGCCAAGTCCAATAAGTATTTAGTACCTTGTACATTAGCCATAATAGTACCTACTGGATCATTATAAATCGTGGCAGGATGGGCATTGCTCGCTGCATGAATGATGTAATCTAAAGATTCTATATCTAGCTGACTACAATCGCAATTTACATCGTATGGAATGAATTGTAAGGCATCGCCACCATATGGAAACTGCTGCTTCAAGGCTGCTACATTTCTACCACATCCGTAAATAGTCATACCTAATTGATACGTTGCATTTGCATATAGCAAAGTATCAATCATATAAGACCCAACGAGGCCTGAAGCACCTGTAATGAGTATAGATGTATCTTTTAATCGTTCCAGGTGTACGATATTTGATGCAGTTGTCCCTAAATCTTGCTGGTAAGCAGCAGAGTTCCATAGTGTATTCATATTATCTCAACCATTCAGAGCGTTTTAATGTTAATAAAGCCTTGAAGATATCTAAATCTTCTACAGTTGTTAATTTTACGTTCTTTTCAGAACCTTTAGAGAAATATACTTCTTTTCCTAGTTCTATCATCAATGTACAAGAAGCTACAGAGTTTAAGATACCCTTTTCAATAGCCTCTCTATGTAAATCACAGATGTCTTTAATGTAGAAAGCTTGCGGTGTTTGCGTTCTTTTTAAGTGATCCCTGTTATAAATTTCTGTAGAGTCCGTTTGGCTTTCAGATACAAGCATTGCTTCAGCACAAGGAATGACGGTAATAGCATTACCTTTTTCCTTCGTAACACGAATGCAATCGGAAATGATTTCTTCAGATACCATAGGACGGATCGCATCATGAATCAACACGATATCGTCAGGGCGGAAGTGTTTTTCCAGTTCATACACACCATTACGAATGGATCCTTGGCCGTTTTCACCGCCAGAAACGATATATTTTAATTTAGTGATATTAAACTGTTTCGCATATACATCGAGTACATGGTGCCAACCATCTAAACATACAACGGCAATGGCATCGATATCTGGATGATTTTGGAATGCTTCCAAAGTATAGATAATAACAGGTTTATCGTTAATATTAATAAATTGCTTTGGAATTTCTTGGCCCATACGTTGGCCAACGCCACCAGCAATTAATAAGCCAATGTTCATAAATTTCCCCTCTATTCGTTAATGGTAACTGTTAAATCATGAGTTACCCGTTTTTCCTCTGGCGGCAATGTCATATAATCACCGTATATACCAGATAAATAAGTATTCCAACAAGAAAATGTAGGATATTGTTTTCCTTCAAATTCAACCATAACAGATTGTTCAAACTCGGACTTCAACATCCGTTCACCTACGCCATATAGACCATTTGTAACAATTCCCACATAGGTTGATGCTTCATAAGGATGTTCAGCTGCTACAGCTTCAATGTTATTCACACATCGTTTTTGCCCATATAGATTGGCCATAGGCTTTAAAATATATTTTAAATATGCTTTAAGCTTGCTCTTCCCTTCCCCAGGAATGCAGTCCGTCAATTTTAAAATAGACCGATATCGATTGCATCGCTTATAGATATTGGCTACCTCTTCTATACTGTGAGGCAAACCATCTACAGGAAAAATATCAATCCATAAATGTTTCGTCCGATCGCTATCACTATATACGCGAGATACGTCTGTACGAGTATCTACAAGCTTTGCAAAGGGACCGCTAAAGTTATGTAATTGGTTAGACCTAACTTCGTAAATATTATCGTCTAACTGGCTATATAGCTTTATAAACTTATCATAATCCGCTCGAGGCATACATACATCTATATCGTCATCCCAAGGAATAAAACCTTTATGGCGGATGGCGCCCAATAAGGTGCCACCACATAGGTAATATGTAAGATTGTGAGTTTCACAAAACTCGCTAAATACGGATAACATTTGAAGTTCTAGCTCTTTTATTTCAGCTAGACTCAATACTCGACTCATACTATCTACCTTCTTAGTTATCTTTCCAATACGCTTCAAAATCGTGGTGTGTTACACGACTACTTTCAGGCGGTAACTTCATATAATCACCGTATAGATTTTGTAAGTACAATTTATAATTGCCCATAGCCCAGAATTCATCATCCTCAAATGGTACTTTTACAGCATCTTCAAAGCCTTCTTTAGGCAACATTTCACGAGCTGCACCGTAGTGGCAATCTACAATGGTACCTACATAAGTAGCACCTTCGTAATCTGTTTGTTGTGCATTACGATTGATTATTTTGATTAAAGAATAGGTATTTAATGGTCGCAGTACAGTAACTGCAATATATTTCAAATAGGTTCTAATTAAACCTTTAATCTTAGCGAATTTACTAAAGGAGTCCGCATACTTATAGCTCTTTGTATATGTCCATGCAGAGCCATGATACAAGAAGTTCAAGAATTCTTGGCTTTTAAATAAGATAGTACGTTTAATCTTATTCGTTGTAATACCATCCACAGGGAATATATCTATAAATACGCCATTATCAGGCTTATCAAGATAAATAGCAGGTTCCTCTAGATGTGTAGCTGTGTCAAATACCTTCGCAAAAGTACGCCAATATGTCTCGTCATTTTCAATGGCCTTCACCACATAACGAGGATTGGTACCATTATATAGGTCTAGAAATCGTAGATAGTCTGGTCTAGGCATCATGATATCAATATCATCATCCCAAGGGATGAAACCTTTATGGCGAACAGCGCCTAATAAGGTTCCTCCACAAAGATAATATTTAATATTATGGTCATCACAAAACTTAGCTACATCTTTAAGCATTGTGAGTGCCAAGACCTTCATATCTTCATCAGATATCTTTCTCATATTATCTCCCAAACAATTTACGTTTTAAGAATAAACCACCTTTTTTTAACCAGTTTTGTGGCTCCATAAAGGATACATTTTGTTCTTTATAATTGATGTGATTTGCTTCAATCCATACATCGAGCAAGATTTCGCTTACGAAGCCATAAATACGCGCTTCGTATGTATCATAATCGGAAATATCGACGCGATGTTCAATCTCTTCCAAGATGGAGAACATCCACTCACAGTATTGATCAAATAGGTCGCGACGCATGACAAACATGTTGAACATGTGCGCCCATGTGCGATTACAAACCTTTGTGAAAGCAGCGCTGTATTCTGGATATTTTTCAGCGATAATTTGCTCTGCCGCATCAAGACCGTCGCTATGATGAGCATTATTATAGTGAGAACGGTTTGATTCAATATAATATTTACGCTTATCTGCTACCACTACAGGATATTCTGAAAGTAGTTTTTCCCATTCTGAACCTGTAAGAATTTGATTCTTTTTGTCCTCTACGGAACGCACCTCTTTGCGCGTAAAGTAGCGTCTGTAATGAACGAGACCGATATAGTCTGCATCAAGGTTTTTCCAAGCCCAATAAAGGCCTGTCAATTCGCAGTAATTTGCATTTTTTGAAGAAATATTATCTCCCGTATGATCGCCCGTATAACCAATATCTTCCTTGCCTTCTCGACCTACATGAATCGGCATGTACACGGAGTCCTCTGGCATCCAATATTGCTTATGAGTAGCTATTAAAATCTTAATATTCACTAGTACTCTCCTACATGAGTATTGACTTTCAAATCTATTTACCTACGATATAAGCGTTTACTTAAGCTAACTCTTTTTCTACTAATAATAAAGCGCTAGCAATGACCTTATCCATATCGTAATATTTATATTCCCCTAAACGACCACCAAAGATAACATTGGAAATCGTTTCCGCTTTTTTAACATATGTTGCGTAAAGATCTAAATTCTTTACATCATTCACTGGATAATAGGCCTCTTCGCCAATTTTCCAGTCCTTTGGATATTCCTTAGTTACATATGTAACAGGTTGTGTACCAAATTCAAAGTGTTTATGCTCAATGATGCGAGTATACGGAATATCGCCTTCCGTATAGTTCACAACGGCCACACCTTGATGGTTTTCTTCTTCAAGACGTTCTGTTTCAAAGTGAAGACCGCGATATTCTAGTACACCTTCAGAGTAATCAAAATATTCATCAATAGGACCTGTATAGATAATCGTATCTGCCAAGGCTTCATATTCATCACGATGTTTGAGGAAATCTACACCTAAGCGGACTTCAATGCCCTCTAACATGCGTTCAATCATCTTCGTATAACCGCCCATAGGGATACCTTGGAAACGGTCATTAAAGTAATTGTTATCATATGTATAACGGACAGGTAAACGTTTAATAATGAAAGCTGGCAATTCTGTACATTTACGGCCCCACTGTTTTTCCGTATAGCCTTTGATGAGCTTTTCGTAAATATCTGTACCTACGAGACTAATAGCTTGCTCTTCTAGGTTCTTAGGTTCACTTGTAATAGCAGATCGTTGCTTGGTAATGATATCCTGTGCCTCTTTAGGAGTTCGAATATTCCACATTTTGGAGAAGGTATTCATATTAAAAGGCAAATTATACATTTCACCTTTATAGTTCGCCACAGGACTATTTACATAGTGATTGAATTCAGCAAATTGATTCACATAATCCCACACATGCTTCAAAGATGTATGGAAAATATGGGCTCCATAGACATGAATATTGATGTCGTCTTTACTTTCACAGTATAGATTACCTGCTATATGATTACGGCGATCGATAACAAGTACAGATTTACCACGCTTGTGCGCTTCATGGGCAAAAACAGCACCAAATGGGCCTGCCCCAACTACTAAATAATCGTATTTCATTAATAGGCCCCTTTCGATTTAACGACAGCCAACACCGTTTTTAAAAGATATACAATATCGATCCACACGGACCAGTTATGAACATACCAAGAGTCCATCAAAACACGTTCTTCATAGGTAGTATCGCTACGGCCACTCACTTGCCATACGCCGGTAATTCCTGGTGGCACAAGGTAAAAGTCGTTGATGTAGTCACCGTATTTTACGATTTCATCACGCACGATAGGACGTGGCCCTACAAGGCTCATATCCCCAACGAGAACATTCCACAATTGTGGCAATTCATCAAGGCTTGTTTTGCGAAGGAATTTACCAATACGAGTAACACGAGGATCATCTTTTAATTTGAAATCACGTTCCCATTCCTCACGGGCTGCAGGATTTTCTTTCAAATATACCTCTAATGCCTCTTGTGCATTCGGCACCATGGAGCGGAATTTATAGCATGGGAACTCTTTACCACCTTGACCAACGCGCTTATGACCAAATACGATTGGCCCTGGAGAATCTAGATAAATCAGTACAGCTACAATGGCTAAAATTGGCAAAATCAAGATGCCCCCACATACGGTAGCTACAATATCAAATATGCGCTTCATAATGCGGTTAGACTTGCGAGCCAAATTATTTTGTACGCGCAATACAACGGCTTGCTCTTCCATCATGCCACGAGCCGTAATATTACTTGTGGGCAAACCAAATAATTCAGGTACAAAGGCTACTCGTTTTACCAATAATTGCAATCGATTAATCAAAGATACTAGCTTTTTAGGTTCTAGCCCAGGTGCACAAATAAGAACGGTTTGTACACCTGTATCTTTGATAACATCTTCAACATCAGAAAAAGCACCGAGACATGGATATTCTTTAGCAATAGAAGAGGATTTAGGATTATCATCTACATAACCAATGATTTTATATGTAGCAATTGGCATACGATCTAAGGATTTTTTTACAAGCTCTGCTGTTTTACCTGCACCAACGAGAAGGACTGGTATCGTTAAGTATCCGGCCTTAGAAAGAATCTTACCTACAATAAAACGACCACTAAAGATAAAGAGCAACATAAATACATAAGCAAAGGCTACAAATAGACGAGATACATCATTAATTACATGTCCTGTGTACATAAGCACAATGGATACAACTACGCCAATAGTAATACTACGGAATAAATTTTTCATTGTATCCCAATAAGGAGATACCACAGAATATGTATTATTAAGAAGTAATATAGACAAAAATACTATAGGTATAATGCCATATACATAAATTTCATCTACCTTAAAATGTGGACTGACCGGTAAAATTGATAAATTTACTCGCAGATAATAAGCTGCTAATGTCCCCAAAACAATAGCAACATAATCAGTTATAAGCACTATGATCTTGCTAATAAGTAACTTATTTTGATTATTACATTCAGAACGATTCATACCAATACCCCTATTTTTAAAAAAGAGGTTGTTTTCTCAATTAATCTTAAAGAAAACAACCTCTCTTGCATACGAATACAATGTACCAATAATTACTTATATTGTATCATATTCAAATATTTAAAACTATGAAAAAACATAGATTTTAACTACTTTTATTTAGTTTTATATTTTTACTGATTTTAATTAAACGAGGAATAAATTTCTCATAAAAAGTAATTAAACGCATCCTTAAATACTAATTTAAGGCTCATATAATTCTCAATTATCCCTCAATTGAAGCATGGTGGCTAACATAAAATACATAATGCGCATACCAGAGGAATTATCCAATGTATATTCAACCTGTCCAAAAACAAATACATAGGAAACTACGGCAATCATAGCACACAGACTATAGGGATCTCGCTTTTTAAACCAGGTCACGAAATTATCTATGATAATGGTGCCATAAAAAATAAGAACACCAAGTAAACCTAGTATACCTACTTCACTTATAAGCTGAATAAAGTTGTTATGCGCATGATATAGATGTTGATTTTCCGATGGTAAGCGATAGGATTCTTCATATTTAGTACGCCATTGACCTATACCAACGCCTGTCACAGGATGATCCTTAAACATATTGATAGACGATGTCCATACTTCAAAGCGTCCTAAATTAGAACCATCTGTCGTCGTATTTGTAATAGACTCAAATCTAGCAACATATTGTGGTTGTGTACTGAATCCCCAAATGACACCACCTAATGCAGCAAGAACTGCTACTACATAGACAAAGCGTTTGATTAAATACGGTAAAGATACGATAGGTATTAAGATCATATTAAATAACCATGATCCACGACTTTGGTTGCCGTACATGCCAAATCCAACACAGCCGAGAGCCCAAAGAGCTGAAACTTTCACATAGGTTGGAAATGCCTTATCTAATAAAATTACACAGAATATAGGCACTAACATAACCATAATACCTGCAATGGTTAATACACTACTGCCAAAACCCCAGCCCCGTACAGCCATACCTGAATAATATTGATAAAAAGCTACTAAATTATCGATACCAAAGTCCACAAAAAATACGGCTAGCATGGTAAATAATGTTTTCTTATCCCGAATACAAAGGGCAATAATGAAAAATACAGGGATTCTCCATAGCCATACATTAATAAACTCTGGCAGTCCAACAGATATATTATTTGTTAAAACCGCTGATGGCAATAACAATAACAACATGACTATCAATGATTTACTATATTTTTTTACATAAGATGGAACATATAAATCATGTTTATTTTTCCAAATATAGATGATACTTAATAAAATAGCAAGGACATAAAAAGCCTGACCTGCAGCCATAGATAGCCTAGTAAGGCAAACCATTAAGGTAATCATAATGGCTATCCATGATTCTAATGGTAACTTTGATAAAATCCCCAAGGAAATCCCCCTCAAACAGTAAGTCGCACTGCTTACCTAACAATATTTATACGTTTATAATGGATTGAATCAATGCACGATGGCTGTAATCCTCGTTCGCATTCATTAATCCCTGATTATATTGTTCCTTATTATGTTGTAAATTCTCTACGAACCTTTGAATCCCCTGCCCAATAGAATTTACACTATCTAAATTTAGTACTTCTCCAATGGAATATTGTTCTAATACCTCTGGATTAATTTCTGGAGATATGAGAACAGGCTTGTGAAAGCCTATAGCCGTAAATAGCATAGCTGCCCAATGATAGCGATAACGTTCCGCACCATAAGGCAATAATAAAGCATCTACACTCAATAATGCTCTATCCCAATCTTTTCCAATCAGACTGGCATGGATGAACTGAATATTACTATATTTGCTATATTGCTTAATGATGGACTCGAATAATTCCCCATCTTCTGGCTTTACCGTGGCCCCTTGCACGACGAGCTGCACCGAATCATCATAATTGAGCGATACAAAGGCATCGATGAAACGCTCAATATTTTTTTCTTTTCTAAATTGACCAAAGAAACCTAGTTTAATCGGCTTATCTACAGATATAGTGCGTTCTTCATTTGCACCTATGCCATCAGTTGAATTCAAATGATCAAGTCCTTGTTGATTAGCAGCACCTTGTGTAGTCGCGTTCCCTTGTTTGCCACTTAATTCACTGGATGGCAAGAATACAGGCGGCAAGATTTTGCGAACTCTTGGCAAATCAGGTCGCAACATATCATCCCGTAAGGAAATAACATCGAGATAGACATTTTTATAAGCATTTGCTCGATGAGCTTGCTTGATAAATCGATCCATTTCGCCCTTGCCAATGCCGTGGAATATAACGTGCACTGCAGCCTGACTATCCCTTAACGGCGTATCGAGCAACGCTTTAATATAGCGATATGTCCCCGTCGGAATGATTAAAGCATCTATATTATGTTCTTTGATTTTTTGCGCTGCTGAAGTAAACCAACTACGACGCCGGCGTTCTCGTAAAATAGATAAAAATGGCTTCTTCCATTTAGATGCGCCTGCGTAGGTCACAACCTCTCCACCCTCTAAGTACACTATATCTACGCCATAGTCTACTTTAAAAGGAAAGTTTTCCGGTACAAATAGTACAGGCTCATGACCTTGTTGTTTTAGTTCATTAATGAGGATGCGATCAAATTCTACCTCATGACCAGCAGGCATGACGATACTTTCTAAAATTGCTACGCGCATACCACACCTCTAGGCCTTTATATACGGCTTAATATGTTCTTGTATCATAGCCTCGTACTCATCTAATAAAGCATAGCGATTACGATATTGGCTACGTTTTTGTGATTTAATCTCTTCAATCGGTTTTCGTTCTTCTTTAAGAGGAATCACATAGTAATTTGGATCAGATTCCATTACAGAACCACCGATATCTTCCCATAACGTATCTAATACAGCTACCTTAGACTTATGGCCTCTCACCATATGAGAATTAGCATAGAATCCCTCATCAGACACTGCCAAAATAGATTCAACTTGTGCTGCACGACCAATTTCACGAATCAAGAAGGTAATGAAATTCTTCGGACGGTAACCATACATTTTCTTTGTAATCTTCTTTGCTCGCTCAAGGCCATCTTTATAACCTTGAATAGTGCCAATAACAAGGGTACGCTCCCCATTAGAACCCTTTGCAAAACGAATATTAGCATGATATACGCCTTTATCCTCTAGCAAGAGCATAACTGTCAAGAATCCTTCCTTGCGTTGACCTGGCTCATAATATAAATGAGCACTCATATCGAGCTCATCAGAGCTCCAAAGTGTAATACCTCGTTTTTTATCAAAATAATGAAGTGCCTCTAAACGCCATTGTGGTGTAGAGTTTTTAATCAAAAACATACGGCTCATCAATTCATAGAGACTTGGATGTTTTTCCAACATCTTTGGATCTGCCGTATAAGACTTAAAGAAGTTTTCAAATTCAGTAACTGTTGAGTCATAACGACAAGAGCGCATGGTATGTAAAAAGGTACGTCTTGTTTCACGCCATGTGCGCTTACCATATATAGTACGGCCTATATGCCAATGCTTTCCAAAATTGCCTAACATAGTACTCCCCAATCTATTACAATTTACCTTTAGATTTTAGTAAATAATAAAATTTTACATATTTAGTCATCGTATAGAAATAATGATTTACGGACAAGATAAAGCCCATTTTACCATCCAGGATACCTCCTTGAAGAAGATATACCTTAATAAAAGCCCATGTAGGACGAAGGATAATATCCTTGAAGAAAGAACAGCTTTTACCATTATCGCGATATTTTTCAGCAGATAATGTAGTATAGTTGTTAAATTTATTGAAATATTGATGCCAATTATCGTATGTGTAATGATACATCGGATGTTGTAATTTTTCTGTTGGATACGGCGTAATTATGGCAGGATGCACGTAGCCTTCTACATAACTGCCCTCTTTTGGCATGAGACGAAGTACATAATCTGGGCGCAAAACACCGTGAGTAGCCTTATTATGATGGAATTTATTACGACGTTGAATCCAGTACGCTTTATTAGGTTCATTAACTACAATACTTTGAATTTCTTTCGCTAAAGGATCGGATATGCGTTCATCCGCATCAAGAAATAAAATCCAGTCAGACTTTGCTTGTTCAATGCCAAAGGTTTGTTGGGCACCCCAATCACCATTCATGGCGTGTTGTACAACACGAGCACCCATTTCTTCAGAAATTTTTACAGTGTCATCCGTACTGAAATCATCGATGACTAAAACTTCATCGGCAAACTGCACAGACTCAATGCAGTCATGAATATTATGTTCTTCATTTCTCGCTAAGATTATTACAGATACAGTTGCCATAGTTTTACCTTTCACTTATAGACTTATTTTTTAACAAGTACAATAATTTTCCATTTTTATATGATGAATTGCAATAAGTAATGCGACAAAATTAAATCAATTTTTTAATCTCATGTTTAAACATGTCAAATGGTGTTTTAAAGCCAAGACATTTTCTA
>QWCI01000298.1_pt1 | contig 20335 bp, 11 predicted proteins | sample 1972541 | NCBI WGS metagenome assembly QWCI01 (sample SAMN09866712, study PRJNA288562) | Human oral metagenome isolate term3_saliva, whole genome shotgun sequencing... | isolation source: mouth | host: Homo sapiens | place: USA: California | reverse complement strand
ATGAGTCATAATCTCACCCTTAGGAGTGACTTCAACTAAGCCCATCAGGAGATTACGCACCATATCCGCACGGATTTGTTCTTTCATAGCTTCAAAGCCAGCATAAGCTTCTTGATAATACTCTACGATTGGATTTTTCTGACTAGCAGATTGACCACCGATAGCCATGGATAACTGTTGTAGATAGTCTACCTGCTCAACCCAGTTGTCATCAATAGCCTTGAGCATAGAAAGTCGTAAAAACTGTTCATACAGACCATGTTGATCAAGTAATTCTTTCTTTTCAGAAAGTTCTTTATCAATCACCTGTTTCATAAAGCTACGAACTGCAGTTTTGTCAGTCACATTTACATAGTCTGGAACTTCTTTAATATGAAAACTAATATTGGTCACAATGAAGTGGAAGAGTAACTCTCGGCTTTCATAACTTGAAGAGGTCACTTGCCCTATGTAGCTAGCAATGATTTTCTCAACAACATCCTCTAAGTCACGAGAACCATCTATTAGACGATTTCTTTCTTTATAGACCATATCCCGTTGAATATTCATACTCTCAGCATATTCTAGAGTCTGACGACGTGCCGAACGTCCAGCACTATCACTGGCATGCTGAGCCTTTTCGACTAGCTTCCGGTATTTACGACCTTCCAATACTTCAGGTTGAGTCATATCTTGAACCTGATAATCTTTGTACTTTTTATGCACCCAAGATGGCCCAAATTTCTTAATAACATCATCTTCTAAGGATACAAAAAACTTACTCATACCAGGATCTCCTTGACGACCAGAACGGCCACGAATTTGCAGGTCAATCCGTTGGCTTTCCATCCGCTCCGTTCCAATAACAATCAAGCCTCCAAGTTCTGCAACCCCCTTACCAAGCTTGATATCCGTACCACGTCCTGCCATAGAGGTAGCCACTGTAACAGCCCCCATCTGACCTGACTCAGAGATGATTTGGGCCTCACGCGCCGCATTATTAGCATTTAAAACATTATGGGCAATTCCCTCTCGGAGCAAGAGTGACGAATAAAGCTGAGACATTTCAACCGAGCCGACAAAAACGAGTAAGGGATTCCCCTTTTTATGATACTTTTTAATATATTCTAAAGATGCATACACTTTTTCAGGTAAAGTGATATATAGATTATCTGGATAGTCAATCCGTTGTCTAGGACGGTTGGTTGGAATCCGCACTACCGACATATTATAAGTTTCCAGAAGCTCTTTTTCTGCAACCTTACCTGTTCCTGTCATACCAGATATCTTATTAAACATCTTAAAAAGGCTCTGATAGGTGATAGAAGCCATTGCCCGTGTTTCTGGAGATAATTTGACATGTTCCTTGGCTTCAATCGCCTGATGGAGACCCCCCTGTAGTTTGGTCATTTCCATTAGACGACCAGTCCCCTTATCCACCAGTACCATCTCATTCCCACGAATAACATAGTCCTTATCTTTTGTATAAAGCTTATGGGCTCGGATCGCATAAACTAAATGACGAGCAAAGGTTGCATTCTCCTCATTATAAAAATGGTCAATCCCTAAAAAACTTTCAGCAGCTTTAGCCCCCTTAGTGGTCAGCCAAACTTCTTCTTTCTCCTCTTTAAAAATGTAATCCTCACCTTCAACCAAGGTCGTTACAAGCGTGTCAATAATACCGTAGTGATTAGACTGAACACGAGGAGAACCAGCAATAATAAGAGGTGTCTGTGCGCTATCCAATAAGATATCATCAATCTCATCAATAATAACGTAATTAAAAGGTTGTAAAAACTTCCCTTCCTCATTTGAAGCTAAATTATCATTCAAATAATCAAACCCCAAATGACTATTAGTTGTATAAATAATATCCGATGCGTAAATGATTTTTTTCTCTTTTGGGGTAAATTCTTTTTGAGGGTCATCCGTAAAAGGCACACCAATTGTCAATCCTAAGAAACGGTATACTTGTCCCATCTCCTCAGCATCGCGTTTAGCTAGATAATCATTGGTAGTAATCAGCATGGTACCTTTACCTGTCAAGGCATTGAGATAAATAGGCATAGTAGCTGTCAAGGTTTTTCCCTCACCAGTATTCATCTCAGCGACATTTCCCTGATGGATCACAATTCCCCCCATGACTTGGACATCATAGGGAAACATTCCCAATACGCGTTTATCCGCTTCACGAACAACAGCAAAAGCTTCCACTAGAAGATCATCTACCGTCTCTCCTTTAGCAAGACGTTGGCGAAACTCCACCGTTTTTGCCGCTAATTCTTGGTCTGATAGAGACTCCATCTTTCTTTTAAGAGCATTAATCTTTTTTAGAATCTTTTTAACTTTTCTAAGTTGAAAATCTTGATAAAAACCTTTAAACACGATTCATCTCCTTAATAGAAAAAGAATAGAAATCTAAGGACTCAAAACCAGCACTTAAAAGGGAGACTTGGTAGGTATAAGTATCATCAGGATAGGTAAAATCAAAGACTTTCACTTTTTCAATTTTCTCTTCAATCACATCCCCATATCTATCAAAAAAGGAAATCTTTATATAAACTCCATTTGCAGGATGACATTCAAAATCCATACATAATTGATAATCCTGTTTTCTTTTAAGTAAGGGAAGATTGGGCTGAGTTCTAAAAGCTTGATAGTTCACACTGGAAAACCATGTTTTTAAGATTTCTCCTGATGGCACCAAGGGATTATATAGACTAATATGTTTATCTTCGTAATATGTCACCTTACTACCATACATAAATGTTCCCTTTACCTCTCCCCAAGTGATATTTTCTCTTTGATTGATAATCATTTGTCACCTCTTCCAAACTCCGCTCCCAATACCATACTATAAAAATGCAAAAACCAAGCCACATTTGTAGCAGTATCATCATTGTGTCGACCAGATGTTCCCTTGGAAAGAATTTTTGCACCAGTATTACACAGATACGTTACTAATTGTTCGTAGGCATGGCTATCCATTTCCTCATCTTTCATATAAGATAGACCAAAAGTTGTTTTTGAAAAATCAGCTTGTTTAAAGACTTTCCAAAAACGTTGATCTAATTCCAACATATGGTCAGATGTCACTCCATTTGTATGATGGATTAACACATCAAATGCCAAATTGGAGACAGCTGGTGCATCTAAGCGACCTCTACGAGCAATTGTTCCAAGATTAGCCAGAGGTTTTCCTACAATAACAGCTCTAGGTTCAAAGAAAGCACCATAGTAAAGAGCTGGGAAAGTCCCCATGGAAAGACCAGATAAAATTAAATCTTTATGAGTAAGACCTAAATACTGTAGATAGTAACGAATAGTATCTTTTATCTTCTCTTCTAGTTCCTCGCTACCAAGGTAAAAGGCTCCACCCTCAAGACGAGGATCTGAGAATAAAAGAAAAGGACATCCTAAATTTTTCATCATCCAATATCCCTCGAATCCCTCGGCAGGACGATACCCAGCAAAGTAGACCGCCAAAGGTGGTTTGAAATCACCCGGATGAAAGAAGTAGTTAATTTCGTCACGAATTTTATCATGTAGAATATTTCCCCCGAGGAAAAATTTACCAAACTGTCTGCGACTCCAACGTTGGTGCAAATTCCCTAGCGTCAAACTTCCGCTACCACGAGCTTCGATTGATACAGACAAAAAGATATCAATCTCTTCGTTATCTACCACTATAGCCCTTTTTAATTCACATTCATTATAGATTTTTTCTTCAAAAAAATCATCAACACCACCAGACCATATCTTACGGATAACAAAACGAAATTCACAGTTTCCTTGCTTTTCAAATTCCAACCATAATTCTATAGGGAAGTTTTTAGAAACTATAAAATTATCTGGCCAGTAAGCTATTTGTTGGAAATCATCTCCAAAATTCCCTTCCAAACTGACATAATCAAGTCCCTGATAAGAGATAGCCCCTCGAAAATTTGAACGAATTTGTATCGTTGATGGAAATAATTTATCACCGTAACCTCCACCAAAAAGAGAGGTGGATAAATCATTCACTAATCGCTGAGGATCTGAGAAGTCTATAGCTTGAGCACATCGCTTTTTTAAGCAATCAAGAATGACTGAGTCTGTCGTTTTAAAATCTTGATTATAAAGTAAAGTATAGGGTTCTATATGGTGAATAAATGGTAACAAATCCCTTATATACTGACCATCCTCTATCAAGATAATATGGAAACTAGTAATAGATTCCATTTCCATCATTTTACGAAGAGCTAGTGGTGAGTTGGGACAGAAATAATACCAATCCATATTTTCAGGAACATCGTAATGATGAGCCCAATTATCAATCCCTATCTGTAGGATTTTATAGTCCTTTGACATTAGTAACCTCCTCAATCCAGTGATGTAATTTATCTAAGAAGCGTTGACCAGTATGCTCCTTAATTTTATCAATAGAGTATACTAGGGCTTGATTCCATTCTTTCAGTTTATCTGTATAGTAATGTGCCGCTGTTGAAAATTCCTTCACATCTGAAATCAAATAACCATTTTTCAAATGTTCCACATAGACTGTTTCAACCCTATTAATCTGAGGAATCCCCGCACTAATACCTGCTATTTGGGTATAGAGGTGGGGTTGTTTATTCACATCCACAATCAAACGAACAAACTCTAATGTCTTAATCAAATCCAACTCATCATTCATATTGACAAATTGAAAACGTAGTTCCTGCTCTTGATTTTCTTCTAAAGGATTTTCCGCATCTCCATAGTCTATTCCTTTTTCTAAACTATCAGTATGAATTTTCTCTTGAATAATTTCATTAACAAGAGCCTCCACCTCTCCCATTTGTTCCTGACTAGCAGAGAAAGCACCGAAAATGATTTCTGTATTTTTAGTTTCTGAAATAAATAACAAAACTTGAGTCAATGCTTCCCTATCAATTTCTTCGTTAAAATCAAGTTGATAGTAAATAATAGACTCTTTTCTTGTTTGACTTCGCCCCAGACGTAAACGTGTATCAAAAGGAGAAAGATGGTAAAATTTATTAGAAAGTTCAGGATATAGTTCTTGTAAAAGTTGTAAACTATCCTCTCTATCCACTAACACTAAACTAGCTCGATCAACCGATACTGATAACTCTCTAAAGGTATTCTGTGAATTACGATTGATAAAGAGACTTAAAATTTTAGGATTAGCTCTTGGAATATGATCAAAAATAAACTGATCATGATAAGGATGCGACGGAATGATAAAAATATCCTGCTTTTTCTGATTTTTTTTCAAATATTTATCAAAAAATTCTGCTACCAAATGCTCCATATTTCGATAGTTAAGCAATTTAAATCGATAGGCAAAAATCGGATTGATTTCTATTCTGCCGTCCTCTTGAATATATTCCCTAAATCTCCAAATTCCTTTAGGATCCAGATAATCCTGATACATAGCTTGTCCATCTTCAAAATAGATTACACTAGATACAAATCCTCTGTCGTCCATAATATAGCGCTTACTAATCTGACCATTTGGATCAAAATACCGAATCTCACTAATAAAGCCCTCCACACCATGCTCTATCTGAGCATATTTTTTACCGTTTTTTTGCACGATAATTGCAAAAGGACTATACAGAAATTGACAATCACTATCCCACTCTATATCTCTAATGTGAAGAACCTGAGTATGCAGTCCATAGAAATCTTGCATATCATCAAAAACAGAGTAGACATCTGTCTCTAAAACCCCATGTCTATGTAAAAAATAACGCAAATGTGGTTGATAAGATAACACTAATAAGCGAGATGATATGCCTTGCCTTTGAAAGAGACGGATTTGATTAAAAGTATCATCAAATTCGAAGCGAAATTGTGAATGGTACCAAGGAATTATATCCGCATGCCACTGACGTTCTGAACCATACCAAGCTGGAATAAAATAATACATGACACCCTCCTAAATCAATGGTTTATAAGTTTCGTTCAATCTCAGAGCTTTCACTTCATCTCTGACTGTAAAAATCATACCTCCGAACATCATAAACAAACCAGGAATCATTGCCACTCTAAGTAGTTTCTCATCAACTAATACAAATAGCATAGGCCCTCCAGCCATTACTACATTAAATACAGCACCAATAAGAGAAAACCTAAAAACCAATCGATTGATAAAACGACTCGTTTCTTCACCTGGATAGACTCCATAAATATATTCTCCTGATTTCTTCATTCGATCTGAAATTTGTTCCCCACTCATATTTACAAAAGCAAAGGCTATACTAAAAATAAAAAGAATAATCATATACATATAAATCCACAATGGTTTACCCATTGTATACTGAGATGAAATTTCAGTGAAAATTAGATTGCTCGGAAAAATCGTCTGTAACAACAACAACAGATAAGTCGGTAAACTCAAAAAAGTCATGACATACATAAAAGGCATCCCTCCTGCAGGATTAAGCATAATCTCAAAATAGGAATATCTCTTAAAACGATTATGCAGGCCAATCTTATGAACTGCTATACGATAACGAGCACGATAAAGCAGGGCTACCAGATAAGTGAAAACAATCCCCATAATAATCAAACCGATTAAAACAAAAAGAGGTATGGGAACCGTCCGAAACGTTTCAATCAAATCTTGAGGAATGTTTAAAACCATTCCAATCAATAAAATAATCATAGAGCCCCCGATGCCTACCGTTGCATTGATGTCTGATAACCACACCAAGAAAAAAGCACCCGCTATCAACAGACAGGTATTTAGGACGATAACCAACATTTTAGGCACATTGGACTGAATTGGGAGATTTAACGAAATAGCTAATGCCTGAATCAAAGCAATAAACAAGGTTAAGTACATCTGCCTTCTATTTTGTATTTCAATAGCTCCAGATGTCAGATTTAATTTTTTTGAAAAAGAAAGCATCTGCCATAAAATCATCGAAGACATCCAGGGAGATAATCCTACTGAAAACAAGGATAAACTTCTCAAATTTCCACCTGTCATTGCTGTAGAAAAAGCCAAGTAAGCAGCAGTTCCTCCTAAAAATTCCTTATTATTCATATCTACAAAAGGAAGGGGCAACCTACTTCCTGCTATAAATATGAATACAAAAAATAATGTCGCTAGTCCTTTTTTTACTGTGATAGATGAAAAAATACTTTTCATGTTTGGTCCTACTCTCTAAAACTCGTTTCTAGTCTATTTCTACTGAGTAATTTATAATCATTACACTATCAGGTATTCTATGATTTTTTTGTTAATTTTTACGTTACTATTATAACAAAAAAAGCAGAAAAAATCTGCTTCTAACTCCCTTAGTGAGATTACGGAGAAGGGATACTTTAGTGAATCAAATAGATTATTTTTTATGCACTATCAACTCATTGGACACCCTTAATTCTTTTAATTATTATCTATGAGTTCCAATATTTCTGTATATCTTCTAAAAATTTCTGTATCTTGCAATCCATTTTCCTTTGCTTGTTGATATCGTAATCTCAAACAACCCAAGACATTGTTCTTTTCATCAGAATAATTCCAGCCCTTTATAGTATAAATAGCTAATCTTTCTAACTCACTTTCTAATTGATCTATTAAAAGTTTTTCATTTACTGTATTAATAATGCTTCCTTCTCTACCAATCCTATACATATATAAAGATTTATTGATATAAGTGGTACACTTAGATTTTGAAAATAGTTTGTAATTTGTTCGACTATCTTCTATAACTTTTCCTTTTGGAAACTTAACATTATTAAATAACTTTCTACTAAAAAGGATGCCCCAACTAGTTAAAAAAGAATAATCCTTCCGAACTAATAAAGGTAAGCTATTCATTAATTTTTTATTACTATAATTTTTTTCATAATAGTCATCCCAAATATGAACTAAATAATGATTCTCCTTATTATCAAATTGAGAATAACTGGAAACAACTATTTCAGAATTATTGTTTAGAGCTGCTTGATACATATCTTCAACATATGTTGGTTCAACCCAATCATCTGAATCTATAAAAGTAAGAAATCTCCCACTTGCACAATCTATGCCATAATTTCGTGCATCAGATAGTCCTCCATTTTCCTTTTCAAAATATCGGAATCTACTATCTCTAGCAACATATTCTTGGCAAATTTCTCCAGATAAATCTGGTGAACCATCATTTATCAATAAAACTTCTATATTTGAATAAGTTTGATGTTCAATACTATCTAAACACATTCGAAGGTAGTTTTCAACATTATAGATTGGCACTATGATACTAATCAAAGGCTGAGAATACATTACACTATCTGACATTACAGAAATAAAAGACTCATAGGATTTTAATACTTGAGAATCTGGAAATTGACTCAATCTAAAATATAAAATCATTTTAAATTTTTCTATATAGCGATTATTCGGAATATGTAATTCCGTAATTTTTTTTAATATCTTCTCATATATTCTAATTTCAGAAATGGCATGTGATTCTAAGCAATTATTCGAAGCACTACTTTGATGTTGCCTATAAATATAAGTTGGTTGATTCACATAATAAATGGAGGAAACGTTTAAATACAAATTAAAAAAGAAATCTAAATCCTCCCCATAATTAACCGACTCATCAAACAATAGATTCTTTACTACATCCGCCTTAAACAGTTTAGATACAGCACAATTAAAATCATGATTTAAAGAAGATAATTCTGGAAAAAGTTCTAAAAACTCATCTCTAGATACTTTTCCAATATCCAAAGTATGTAATTGTTCTTCCGAATAGGATGGTAAGTAATACAGATTATCATCCATATTAAAGTAGTTATGAGCTGAAATGGAAATATCTACCTCATTTTCTTTAAGAGCATTATACAGTACTTCTAAATAATTTTCTTCAACCCAATCATCTGAATCTACAAAAGTAATATAATTACCTTTTACATTTTTCAAACCTAAGTTACGTGCTGAAGATACTCCACCATTCTCTTTTTCAAAATAGCGTATTCGAGAATCTTTTTCTGCAAATTCTTTACAGATCATTGCAGAATCGTCAACTGATCCATCATTAATAAGAAGCACTTCAAAATTTTTATAACTTTGATTAATGATACTACACAAACACTGACGTAAATAGCAATCAGTATTATAAATAGGAACGATAATACTAATTAATTCCCTTGAATCTCCCATATTTTTTTTCCTTTAACTATTTTTATACACTCAAACTTACACTCTTCTCAACTCAGTTCTTAGTTCAAATCTTTTTCTTTGATTACGATAAACTTGTACCATATTCTGAAAAGTTTTAAACTTAACATTAAAATTCTCAACTTCTATACATATTGCATCCCTTTCTCTATTACATTGCTTTTTCATACACAGTTTTCATAACTATTGTATAGCATAGTTATGAACTATATGGTTCCCAAATAAGTCTATTATTAACTTGAAGATACATCTTTATATGACTAATACTATACTATTTAACTTTCATCTACTAATGATAATATTTCCGTATATCTCCTAAAAATTTCAGTATCCTGCAATCCATTTTCTTTTGCTTGTTGATATCGTAATCTCAAACACCCCATGACATTATTCTTTTCATCGGAATAATTCCATCCCTTTATAGTATAAATTGCTAATCTTTCTAACAAGCATTCTAAAACATCTGTTAAAAGTTTCTCATTAACACCACTTCCGATGCTTTCTATTCCTTCTCGATGGTAGTAGATTTCTTTATGAATATATGCAACTTTGTTTGATCTAAAAAACAATTTATAATTTGTTCGAGAGTCTTCTATCACTTTACCTTTAGGAAATCTAATATTATTAAACAATTCCTTCTTGAACAAAATTCCCCAACTAGTTATATATACATATCCGTTTAATTCCAACGATGGGAGTTCCAATACCAGTTCTTCTCCAGTATAATTCTTTTCATAGTAATCATCCCAAATATGAACATAATAATTTCTATCACTCTCATTATAGATAGTATAATGTGAGACAACAGTATCTGCATCATTTCGAATAGCTGCCTGATATAAATCTTCCACATAAGTTAAATTCAACCAATCATCCGAATCAACAAAGGTTAGATACTTTCCATTTGATCTTTCAATACCATAATTTCGTGCATCAGATAGTCCTCCGTTTTCTTTTTCAAAATAGTGAAATCTGCTATCTCTAGCAACATATTCTTGACAGATCTCTCCAGATGAATCTGGTGAACCATCATTTATCAATAAAACTTCTATATTTGAATAGGTTTGATTTTCAATACTATCCAAGCACGTTCGAAGATAGTTCTCGACATTATAGATTGGAACTACTATACTAATTAGTTCTCCACCATTTTCTACTTCAATCTCTTTAACTTCATCTGTCAAAAATGGATATTGTCCTTGTTCGGCCAATTCTAATTTTTCACGGACTTCCTTTGCCTCATCAATATAATCATGTTCTTCTAATTGCCCTAATATTCTCTGTAACACATAGCGATACATATTAAAGGAATGCTGAATCTCTATACCTTCTATATCTTTTGAATCTTTTATTCTCTCTTCAAGAGCATCAATATAATCTAAATGCTTGAGAGTGAAAATATTAGACAATCCTGAAGGATTCATACGATAAACATAGGAAGCTCCATTAAAAACATAAATTTTATCAGCTTTCATATACAATTTCCAGATTAAAAATTGATCCTCTGCGTATTTCCCGTAGGGAAAGCGGAACTCACTGAATAACTCTCGTTTAAATAATTTTCCCCAAGCGGTAGAAAAGGTTATAAATGTAACATCAAGCATTGAATCTAGATATTGAATAGCTTGAAAATCTTTAACTGATACCAATGAATCACTCTTAAAACGATCATTATAAAAGTAAAAATTCGAGTCACCAAAACGACAATACCCTCCTATTGTGATATCTGAGTCACTTAACCGACTAGCGTGGTACAAATTCTCTAAATAATCTTCAAAGAGAAAATCATCCGAATCTAGAAAAGTGATATAATGTCCCTTAGCTCGATCAAGTCCATAGTTCCTAGCATCAGACAAGCCCCCGTTTTCCTTTTCAAAATAGTGGAAGCGACTGTCACGTTCTGCAAAATCTTGACAGATAACTCCTGAACTATCTGTTGAGCCATCATTTACCATCAGAACTTCAAAATTCTTATAAGTTTGTGATAGGACACTATCCAAACACGATCTTAGATAATTCTCTACATTATACACTGGTATAATGATTGATATTGTTTCTGTTTTCAATTCATATCTCGCTTTCTTGCTATTCCTCTTTAAATCTATTAATTTTCATCTATATTCTTTTCTTTTTGTTTAACTATATTTATCAACCACAATTGATTCTCTTTTTTATATAGGCTACTGTATCGGACATATTCCATACTGTTCCCATATATTTCATCCACTTTAATAAACTGATATGATGCTTTCTAGATTCTTAAAGTTCTGTTAATATTTTTGACTCATTTAAACATCTTCTTTGGTTAGATACTATTCTACTAAAACATGTCCTAATATCATCCCTAACTCTTATTTCGAAGAAATAAATTGTAAGTTTTCTTTAATTCGTCTATACGTTTCTGTATCCGACATCCCCCAAACAGCTCGCATATTATACTCATTTAATTCCAATAATTCTTGAAAATGTTTTAAATAGCTAGAAGTATCATATCCTTTTAACGATAACAAAGTAATTCTTTCTAAACTCAGTCTAATCGAATCCTCAATACTATTAGTTGTTGGGCAATTTGAAACACTCCCTTTACGTTGTCTATAACAGTAACTATCTTTATGAAAATATACAATCTTATCTGCAAGATCATAAATTTTATAAGTTAAGGCTGCATCCTCTGACATCATCCCTTTCGCGAAACGTAAGTACTCAAATAAAGATCTTTTATACAATTTCCCCCACACCGTAGATAAGAAAAAGTCTCCACCTTGAATATCAAAATAATGTTCTAATAAGTACTTATTATCATATTCCTTTTCCCAAGGTTCAAAAACATGTTTATAAAATGTTGCATTACTTTCCTGCAAACGAAAGTAATTACTTATAGAAATATCTGCATTATAGTGTTGAAGTTTACTATATAGTTCTTCAATATAAGTTTTAGTTACCCAGTCATCCGAATCAATAAAGGTTATATATTCTCCCTGAGCTCTCTCTATACCGTAATTACGAGAATCAGCTTGTCCCCCGTTCTCCTTTTCAAAGTATCGAATACGAGAATCTTTTTCTAAATACTCTTGACAAATCTGGCCTGAACCATCAGTAGAACCGTCATTCACAAGAAGAATATCTAAATTATGAAATGTCTGCTCTAGAATACTGTCTAAACATTGCCGAAGATAGTTTTCAACATTATATATTGGTACAATAACACTAATTAATTGATTTTCCATATCTTACTCTCTAATATTTTTTAAAAATAGGTACTCCCCTTTATCAGCATATTCCACTTTTTCTCGTAATTCCGCTTCTTCTTTAATAAAACCTTTTCCTTCCAACATAGAAAGATTTCTCTTCAAAGCAAATTTATACTGATTAAATGCCAATTCCATAGGATAATCTAATTCTGGCATCTCCATTAAGGTATGAATACGCTCCTCAATTGCTTCAATAAAATCCAAGTGAGATAGATTATAATTTTGCGTCAATCCCTTGTAATTTACTCTATATGCATAGACATCTGACTGATAGCGAACAATCACATCACTTGCAAGATATAATCTCCACATAATAAATTGATCTTCCGCATATTTCCCTTTAGGAAAACGAATGGTTTCAAACAAATTCTTTTTAAACAACTTACCCCATACAGCCGAATATCGAAGGAATGGGTAATCTTCCATACTATCCATACCTTCAATAGCCTCTTTTGCCGATATACGAGATAACATTTCCCCATCTTTATCTGGATTATACAAATAAAACATCCCTTCTTTAAAGTGGCAAAATGATCCTACTACCATATCAGCATTCGTCAAAGCACTAGCATAGTACAAGTTTTCGATACTTTTTTCGAACATAAAATCGTCTGGATCACAAAAAAAGATATAATCTCCACTAGCACAATCCAAACCTACATTACGTGCATCCGACTGTCCACCATTTTCCTTATCAATATAGATAAAACGAGAGTCATCTTCTGTCAATTTCTTTGCAATAGTTATACTATCATCAAGGCTACCATCGTTGACAATGATAACCTCTATATTCGTATAAGTCTGTATCAAAATATTATTAATACAATGTTCAATGTATTCCTCTACATTATATACTGGAATAATAATCGATATTAATGGAAAATCCATGTATTTACACCTCTCTACTTAGACAAATCTGCAACAATTTGACTATTATAGTCTTCATCCTCTATAAATTCAATTCCTTGGTCAAAATTAAATTCTGCTGTATGCTTGTGTTTTAGTTGTACCTTTGTCTCTGCTCCCATTTTCATCCATTCATACTCTGAATCAATATGTCCAAAATCCAAAGCGCGATGCCCTAATTGAGATAATTGATAAGCTAAAACCTTTGCAGTTGGTCCTAACATTAACAAAATAAGTCGTCCCTCTGAATGTTCTAAGATTTCTTCTTTAATTTCCTGAATTTTATCAAAAGCATTATGGGAAGGACATATAATACGCTTAATTGATTTTGCACCGTCAAATAAGTCATTCCCAACACCTGAACGTGAAGTTGCTCCTTCAACGATTAATAATTCTTCCCCTTCGAACAATTGTTTTATTTTTTCAAATTGACTTTGAGCGCAACTCTTATCCTTATTATAAATATAAGGCCTTGAAATAAAGGCTGAACCATATATTTTAGATTGACAATACTCTTTAAAAAAGTCTGCGTAGCGATCTAATTCTTTTTTCCAAAAAATTTCCGAATTATAATCTAGGAGAAATTCTCCCTTGAAAGCTTTAAATACTTCTGGCATACAAAGTAACATTTCTTCTTGATTTGCTGTCAGTAAGATTTCTTTCATACCTCTCGCTAACTCTTCGTTATATTCTTGAAAAGCGATGTTGTACCCATTCATAATATTAAACTCTCCGTCACCAAAACGAATGAGTGATTTCTCCGTTTTCAAAAGTTCATCCAATGTTTCATCTATGGACATGACTGAAATATCAAATAAATCTTCTTGTTTAAATTCTTGATTAAATCTATCTACTCCAACTTCGGAAAGTAAACGAATAGCATCATCAAGCTTTTCAATTTCTTTTCTCAGAAATAAATACTGAGCTATCTTTCCCTTATGAGTAGCATAGAATGAAAAAATAGGTTTCTTTAGTTGCTCCATTCTTGTAAAAATAGCTTCATCTATATCCCCATAATTAATATTCAGATAAGCATCAATATCCTTAAATAATTCTTCCAAGGTAGCTGTAGTGCACTCTGGATGTAAATAGACATTATCTAACTGTCCTAAACCATTCAGATATGAACCTACTGGAGTGTAAGTAGCTATATGGAAGCGATGTTCTGGAAAGGTAGTTACTAAATGTTCAATTCCTTCAAATTGTTCTGTTCCTGTTAAGGTAAAGAAATCCAATCCTTGCTTTTCTTTTTTTAAAGAAAATTCACCTAGATGATGGGCTAATACCTGAGAAAGCTCTAAATTATAAAATTCCCACCATTTTTCACGAAATCTGTAAGAAACTGAACTATTCCATGGTTTTCTATTAGTTGTATAATGAATCACAAGTGGTTCATCCTCTAGATTAAAATGCTCTGTCCAATGATTATAAAAAGCAACCAAATCATAACCTACCTGAACATTAAACCGCTTATCCAACTCTAACCAATTATCCTGAAAAACAGAGTTCAATATCGTTTGATCTCCGTTAAAATGTTCCAATTCCCAATGTTCGCTTTTCTTACCTTCAGATAACTCTAAACATTGATCCGAAACAGATAAATCCTTCCATTGTAGATTATCAATAAGCATGACACCGGTATTAAAACTACCATCCACATCACGTACAGCAGCTACTGGAAAGCCTTTTAAATCTGTTAAGAAAAAAGAGGTTAAGCTCCCATTGACAATAACATCTGTATCAAGATAAAGGACTCTCTCCCTATCAACAAGACGAGGAATAAAATACTTAGCATAAGCAATCGGACTAATGTGATCTTGTGTTCTCCACTCAGCTGAAATCAATCCCATATCAAAGGTAATATTGTAAATTTCCCCTCCCAAATTTCTCACCATACGTCTCATTTTTCTAAACCAGTCTGGCATAATGCCTTGATTAATGATATAAAAATCGACTGATTTATTGTGATACATGATGGATTTCATGGTCACAGTCAATTGTTCTGTATAAGCTTGATCAGCAATCAAAACGATTGCAATTCTATCTGATGTCATTTCTCCTCCGAAATCCCATGATTAATACTATTCTGCACTCAAGTCTACAACAACCTGACTCAAATATACTTCATCATCTACTAATTCTATTTCTGTATCTAGATTAAACTCTGCAGTATGCTTGTTGTATAATAAAACCTTATTTTCAGCTCCCATCTGCATCCACTCATACTCAGAATCAACATGTCCGATATCAATTGCCTGCATACCCTTATTTGCAAGTTGATAGGCTAAAACCTTAGCTGTAGGACCTAGCATTAACAAAACTAAACGTCCATCAGCATGGTTCATTATTGCTTCCATTATCTCATCTTTCTTATCATAGGCATGTCGAGATGGGCAAATAATTCGCTTGATACTATTGGCGCCATCAAATAAATCATTTCCTACCCCAGATCTAGAAGCATATCCTTCTACGATAAGGATGTCTCTTCCTTCCCATAGTTTTTTCAACTTTTCAAATTGAGATTTTGCTTTTGATTTATCTAAAAAATCAATATAAGGTCTGGAAATAAAAGTTGAGCCGTACCAAGAATTTTTACAATACTCTAGATAAAATTCCTCATAATCCTCTAAATATTGTCTCCAAAATGCTAAGGCGTCCGGAACAAAAGAGAAACGATTTTTTAACCCCTCTTGTAAACCAATGACTAATGTAGGACTACTTTCTTGATTAAAAATAAATTTCAATTCTTCTGCAAGTTTAGGGTCATATTTCTGGTAATTAATAGATTGGCCTAGCATGATCGCAGCCTCACCATCACCAAATCGGGCTATTGAAGATTGATGCTTCAGAATATAATCAAGCGTTTCATCTATAGTCTGCACTTCAAAATCAAATGGTTTATTGGGCAATTGTTTTGTTTCAGCATAATTCCTAACTGCAGCTACCATGGCATCAACATTTTTGATAGAAAAGAGATACTGTCCTTTTTCCCCATTTTGTGTTTTATAAAAGGCAAAGCTAGGAATATTTTTTTCTAACAAGCCATTAAATACACCATCTACTTCCCCACCATAGTTAATATCCAAATATAGATCAGTCTTGTCTAGTAGTTTGTCAATCTTTTCTGAATCTGAGGCCGGATATAGATAGACATTTTCTTTCTCGGCCAAGTTTGTCAAACGTGGTCCCATAAGAGTTCTAGCAGCAATGCTAAAATTACAGTCAGGAAGCTGTTCTACTAGGTATTCAATTTGTTCCAAATCCTGACTATTTGTAACTGTCAATAGTCGAATACCTCGTGACTGTTGATTGTTACTCAGTCCTAATTCAAAAACTGCTTGCAATAAGAACTGTTTTGCATAAAAACCTTGACTTAGTAAAAAGGAAAAATAACGTACTCTACTACACATTCGAAGATAGGCTTCTTCTGACAGTTGTTCCACCAAATGGCTTGCTTCCTCTAAGTTATCAACTACAAATCCCAATCCTTGCTCTACTATAAAGTCCGAGTTAGACAAGGTAGCAGGAATAATGACAGGGATACCTGCCGCTAAATAAGTACTCAACTTATAAGAAACATTCATACTGTAATAATCTATATTTTGTTCCTCATTTTGATGTGTAGTCCAAACCAGTCCAAATCCACCTTTTGATAACTCTAAGAGCATTTCTTCATCAGTCTTCCAGCCTGCAATATGAACTTGATTTGATAAAGAAAATTGTTCTTCATTTGAAAATACAGTTAGCGGAACTGTCCCCTCCCAGGTTTTTAATTCTGGGAAACGGCTTAAATTTCCTGCAAAATAGATTTCTTTTTTAAATATAGGTTCATGTAAGTCCAAATCATGAGGATGATCCCACATTCTTTGAAAAATGATTTTTTTAACATTCAGGCCATTTTGAAGCAGTTTCTCTTTCATAGCTTCTGATGGTAAGATGATACTATCTGCCATGTTGTAAAGATTGATATAATCCTGCATCAGAAATCCATTTGCTTTAAACATTAGAGGAATCACATCATGGACAAATATTATGATTTTCACATTGAGAAGTTTCAACTTACTTAAAAATTCTCTTTCAAACTCTAGACCATTCCAAGTAGGTGTTTGAAAAATGACCACATCTCCCATTGAAACACTTGCTAGAATCCCGTCTAATCTTCTACTTCGCTCTTCTACAGTTTCAGCTGCTGCATGGTAAAAATAAATCCCTAACTCTCTAAATCCTAGTTGAGTGGCAATTTTTTGAACAGCATTTTGAGCAATAGTTGCTGTACTTTCTCGAGCCATTCCATATAGATTGGTGATATGTAATTTCATTATTCTTCACTTTCTATCATATCTTTTTTCCTAGTTCTTGTTTTTAAACAATCCTCTCATCATTTACAAAGATTTTTTCTCCACCCATAGCCTAACATATTATCCTTCTAGTAGAAATAGTACCTCTTGCAACCATCTTGCAGTTGGAGTATATTCCAACTCCTCTAATTCCATATTATCTACTAAATCGTGTAAATACAATACACAGTCGTCTACATACAAACTAACTTCTAACTTTCTAGCAGTTAGAAATGCAATAAAATTCAATCGTTGTTGAATATCACTCCTAATTTTTTCTAATTCAAAGTGTTTGTACTCATCATTGTTAGTTCGATAAATGTAAGTATCTTTGTTTACATATACAATTTTATCAGAGATTAGATATAGTTTATACCAAAATTCCATACCTTCTCCTAAGGTTGTTTTTTCGTTAAAACGAATTGTCTTCAATTGTCTACTCTTCACCAATTTATTACTAGAAGAACCATATGAATGATCAAATGAAGATAATAATTGTAAATTATCAATCAATTCTGGACTTGTAAATATCTTTTTATCATATCCTCTTTGAAAAGCATGAAAATAAAAACAATTATCTTTTATATTGAATTGTTTATATGTCGAGACAGTTATATCTGCTCCTTCTTCTAAAAGAGTCGTATATAAAACTTCTAAATAATCAGAATCCACCCAATCATCTGAATCAATAAAAGTAATGTACGCCCCCCCCGAACATTCAATACCTAAATTTCTAGCTGATGATACTCCACCTTTTTCCTTTTCAAAATAACGAAAACGAGAATCCTTAGAAACATACTCTCTACAAATATCTGCTGAATTATCTGGAGAACCGTCATTGATTAATAAACACTCAAAATTTTGATATGTTTGGTTCATAATACTATCTAAACACTGTCTCAAATAATTTTCTACATTGTAAATGGGTACGATAATACTAATCAAAGTTTTACTTTCATAATCTGCTATTTTAGATAATAGTTTTTGTTTTTCTTGTTTGTATAACTGTTTATACTGATTATTCTCTGGTACAAATTCTATGTCATGATAATTCAAATGTAAATATTTTATTTTTTCAACTAATAATTTTGTGCCATCACTCTCATCTTTAAAAAACAAGTCATACTTTTCGAATATCTTAAATACATCTAATTTTTCTTCTGAAAATTCTTGAGTAGTAATTGAATTTGGACGAATCCTATAACCATATATAACTTTTGGTAATTTAATCCATTTTCCTGAATGACTTACCAACTCTGGAACAACTGCTAAATCTTCAAATATCCACCCCTCTGGAAAAAAATCTTCTGTTAATAAACTTTTTCGAAACAATTTTGGAAAAACGCTAACTCTCAGCTCATTTAATGCCAATTCTCCCAATTTGTCATCCTTGCTTATTAATATTTTTTTCTCAAAATTATGACAGACATTATCCGCTTTTATTTCATCATGGAAATATTCAATCATTCCTTCTATAATATCAACATCATCTTCGATGTGTTCTATTAAAGTTTCTAAGAAATCAGGATAAATATAATCATCACTATCTACAAAGGATATAAAAGTAGACTCTTCTCTAATATGACTAATACCCGTATTTCTAGCCCCACTTAAACCTTTATTAGATTGATTGATTAGTGTGAAACGACTATCCGTTAGATACTCTTCCGCTATTTGTTGTGAGCTATCTGTAGACCCATCATTAATCATAATGCATTCAAAATTTTTTAAAGTTTGATTCTGAATACTGTCTAAACACTCACGCAAATAATTTTCAACATTGTAAATCGGTACGATGATACTGATTAACTCATTCTCCATTGTTTATTACCTTAAATATTTATTTTTCTTAATTACGCTCTCTTATAATAAGGTGTCCATCGTTATAAACCACACTGTTTGCCGGAACATCATTACGAACAAGACAACCCGCCCCAATAATCGTATTATCCCCAATCGTCACTCCTTTTAAAATCGTGACATTACTTCCTATCCAGCAATCTCTTCCAACTCTAATTGGTGCTGTAGTCCACTGCCATTTTTCGATTTTTTCAGCTGTATAAACATGGTCGTGGTCGTAAAAACGAACTCCTTCGCCCATCATGGTACCTGCTCCAATTTCAATTCTTTCCATACAGTTAAAACTACAAGAGTTATTGATAAAGACACCATCATGCAGTATTAACTTACCAAAAGGAACACGAAAATTTTCAAAATTTCTACAGATAACGTTAGATCCAACAATGAAACTAGCCTTATCATCTATTTGAAATACATTCCAAGTCCCATCTTGGATGATTTTTTCTTGATGATTGGTGCCTAGTCTGACCTCATTCAGATACTCTCTCACTCTAGAAACCAATTTATCTGGTGTAGTTGATAGAAAAACTTCTTGACCCTGATTTCCATGTGCAGTATTATCAAAAGCAAAGACAGGTTTCTCAACCTGTACAAACCTTGATACAATAGTATCCACTTCTTGAAAGTGATTGATATCTAATAGAAAGTCACACGTATCTAGTAGAAAGTTTAGCTGTTTTTCATTTGTAACCGTTAGGAGTCGAACATTGTGTTTAGTTTCTAAACGACGGATTTTATCCGAAAACTGTACAGGCGCTACAATATGAAAACAGATGTTTGGCAAGTTCTCAAGGAGATAATCTAATTGTTCAATCTGGTCACTTACAGTTAAGATTAGT
>QWCI01000403.1_pt1 | contig 20372 bp, 3 predicted proteins | sample 1972541 | NCBI WGS metagenome assembly QWCI01 (sample SAMN09866712, study PRJNA288562) | Human oral metagenome isolate term3_saliva, whole genome shotgun sequencing... | isolation source: mouth | host: Homo sapiens | place: USA: California | reverse complement strand
TTCAATCTTGAATCCTTCTTCAGGAATGATGATTTCATCAGCACCAGTTGCAATACCAGCCCAAAGAGCGATATCACCAGCGTTACGTCCCATAACTTCGATAACAAATGTACGACGGTGACTTGATGATGTATCACGAATCTTATCGATAGCGTCCATAGCAGTCGTAACTGCTGTGTCAAAACCGATTGTAAAGTCAGTACCAACGATATCGTTATCGATTGTACCTGGAAGACCGATAGCTGGGAAGCCATGCTCAGTCAAACGCATAGCACCGTGGTATGATCCGTCACCACCAATAACAACTACACCTTCAATCCCGTGTTTTTTCAATTGCTCAATCCCTTTAAGTTGCCCTTCAAGTTGAGCGAACTCTGGGTAGCGAGCTGAGTGAAGGAAAGTACCACCACGAGAAATGATGTCCCCTACTGAAGCTGCATCTAGGGGATGAATTTCACCGGCAACCATACCAGCATATCCATCATAGATACCAAACACTTCCATTCCTTCTGAAATTGCTTGACGAACAACTGCACGGATGGCAGCGTTCATACCAGGGGCGTCTCCACCACTAGTCAAAACAGCAATACGTTTCATATTGGTTATGCTCCTTTTTCTTTTAACATTCTTACTGATTATACCACATTTACGTTGAAAATTCTTCTATTTTCCGTAATTTTAGCGATAAATCGTTTTCATAACTATTCCATTCAATTTCGCTTCTAATTCATCAGATTTAGTCACAAAATGATGGGGAGAAACAATAGTTTTCTGTTCCTCTTCATACCTGATAATGACTGGGATTGGGCCTTTATACTGGTCTAAAATTCTCGAAATTTCTTGATCCGAATCATGATTTTTCACCTGAATCCAAAAGCGCTCAGCAACTGCTTCTCTTATTTCTTGTGCAATCATTTGCAGACGACCGTCACGTGACTGGACTTTCCCTTTGATATAGTAGAATGCTCCTTCTCTTACTTCCTGACCAACCTGTCGATATAAATCTGAAAAGAGTGTAACATCCAATTTTTTCTTACTGTCATCCACCTGTAAGAAAGCCATATTTTCACCCTTTTTGGTACGAATTACTTTTATCTTCTGAACCTCAACCAAGATAATAGCATAGCTATTTTCTGACAAATTTCCAATTGGGGTAATCGGGTAAATAGCCTTACTTGCAATAGCTTGTAAGGGATGTTTGCTGACACCTACTCCTAGGAGCTCTTGTTCCATGTAGAATTTTTCTTGCTCCGACCAGTCCTCCGAATCTTGCCAACTATAAATGGTCTCTCCAAATAAGCTTCCTAATACTTTCACAAATTCAAATAGATTAGCTAAATTATTGAATACTTTTTTACGATTTTTTTCAAATGAATCGAAAAGACCAACTTTTACCAAAGGTTCCAGCAAGGGAAGTTTCAAATAATTCTCAGGTAGTTTAGCTAAAAAATCTTCAATATTAGAATAAGGTCTATGTTCAATAATCCAAAGCGCCAAATCCTTGCTGAGCCCCTTAATCGATTTCAAACCTAGATAGATAGACTTGTTGGCAATTTTATCGTGATAGGGAATAGTATTAATGGACAATGGGGCTACTTCAAAACCTGCTTCTAAGGCATCTGTTACATAATCACTGTTGGCAGAATTTAACATGACCTGATAAAAAATGGCTGGATAATGTGTTTTGAAATAAGCCAACTGGAAGGCCAAGGCTGAGTAGGCATAGGCGTGAGATCTATTAAATCCATAACCTGCAAACTTCTCCATGACATCAAAGACCTGCTCTGCTTTTTCCGCAGTATGACCAGCTTCTATGGAGCCTTGAATAAAGGAAGCCCTCATCTCATGCATGGCAGAGGCATCCTTTTTCCCCATAGCTCGACGCAAAATATCGGCCTTACCAAGACTAAATCCAGCAAATCGCTGAGCAACCTGCATAACCTGCTCCTGATAGAGCATAATTCCATAAGTTGGAGCCAAAATATCCTCCAGAGCTGAATCTAGAACAGTCACTTCTTCCTGCCCATGTTTTCTAGCTACAAAATTATTGATATAATCACTAGCACCTGGTCGATTTAGGGAAGTAGTTGCTACAACATCTTCAAAACAGACTGGCTGCACACGCTTGAGTAGGCGAATAGCACCCGGTTGCTCGAATTGAAAGATACCTTTTGTATTTCCAGAGGCAAAAAGAGATAGAGTTTCTTTGTCTTCCAAATCTATTTCTTCAATTTTCAAGTGAATATCTTCGGTTTCAGCAAGCAACTCTTTCATTTTCTGAACAAAGGTCAAATTTCGTAGTCCCAGAAAGTCCATTTTCAAAAGCCCACTAGCTTCAACTCCATGAGCATCATACTGAGTCAGTGGAATTTCATCACCATGCTTCAGAGGGATATAGTTGGTCAAATCCTGGTCACTGATCACAACACCAGCTGCATGGACAGAGGTTTGTCTTGGATAGCCCTCTATCTTGCAAGCAATGTCAAAGGCTTTTTGGTATTCTAACTTACTATTAATTTGCTGACGAAACTGGAGATTGCCCTCATAGGCCGACTTAAGATTATCCCGAAAACTGATTTTCTTAGTAATTGCGGATAATTCATACTCTGGAACACCAAAGCGTTTCAAGACATCACGCAGAGCCTGTTTGGCCCCAAAGGTAGAAAAGGTAATGATTTGAGCCGCATGTTTACTACCATATTTATTTCCAACATATCTGATAAAATCCGGACGATAAATATCAGGAATATCAATATCAATATCAGGCATGGTATAGCGTTCACGATTGAGAAAGCGTTCAAAAATGAGATTTTTCTCTACTGGGTCAATCCCTGTGATGTCCAAGGCATAGGAAACCAAGCTACCTACTGCAGAACCCCGTCCCATTCCCATGTAGTAGCCATTCGAACGTCCAAAACGCAGCAAATCCCAAACGACCAAGAAATAATCATCAAAGCCCATATCATGAATAACAGCCAATTCTTGGTCTAGTCGGTCTTGATATTCTTTACTAGACAACCCCTTCTGAGAAAGTCCCAGTTCAGCACGTTCTCTCAACTCTTCTACTGCTGGTCTAGCTGGGTTAAAACGTGGCAGTTTCAGACTAGTATCCAAGTCATAAGAAATACCTGAAATAAGCTTTTCTAAATTGTCCAAGGCTTGCGGAAAACGTTCTTGAAATAATTTCTCTAAAGAACTTGCAGATATAAAGACATCTTGTCGCGAGCGCAAAGGAACTTCTCTAAGCGGTAGATTTTCTTTAATCGCTGTTAAGACTTGCAGAACTTCTCTATCCCTGCTTTCAAAGGCATTGACCCGATAAAGGGGCAAGATTGGATGATGAAATTGGCTTGCTAGTGTTTCTGGATAAACCCCAATATAATAATAACGGCCTAGTTCTAATAACTCCAATCCATCAAAATAAGGCACAATTACCGCAATATCCTCTAAGTACTGAGATAAAACAGACCAATCTTTCTCCCCCTGCATCTTGGCTGTTGAAAGCTTCATCAACTGCTGATAGCCTACACTAGATAGAGCTAAAAAGCGTAAATTCACTTCCTGATTATCTACAAACACAGTCATCTCAAGACCTAGCAAAGGATGAATGCCATATTTTTTTGTAATCTCTAGAAAGTCAAAAGCACCGTAAAGATTATCAATATCCATCATAGCCAGATGAGTGTAGCCGAATTCTTTAGCTGCTCTCACATACTTGTCGATCGAAATGACGCTCTCCATAAAACTATAGACTGTTTTTGTATCTAGTTGTGCGATCAATTTACACTTCTCCTCTATCATTCTCTCTATATTATACCATTTTCAAAAAGAGAAAGAAAAGAACCTGAGATGTTAAATCTCAAGTTCTTTCTTAGGCTGAATCAATCACTGTTTGAAAGAAAGTCTGAATTATTCTTCGTCTTTTCTTTTCTTACGAGCAATCAATCCGAATCCACTCAAGGCTCCTAAAAGTCCAAGTGCTGCTAAGCTAGAGTGTGCTTCTGTACCTGTATTTGGAAGTTCACGTTGACCATCCATATACTGTGGTGTAGCAGGCTCTGCTGTTTGTTCTGGTGTCACTGGAACTACTGGTTGTTCAGGAGTCTCAGGTGTCACTGGAACAGGATTTGGTGCAGGACTAGGTTCTGGTTGAGGCTCTGGAGCTGGATTTGGTTGAGGTTGTGGTTGTGGTTGTGGAGTTGGTATATTACCACCTCCGCCACCATTGTTGCCACCACCATTATTTGGTGTAGGATCCTTAGGAACGTAGTTGATTGGTGTATCTTGCGTTGGATCACCAGGTACCTCTGGTACTTCGTATCCTTTCGTTGGATCATTTGGATCAACTGGTTTCAATGGATTTCCATTTGGATCTACTGGAATGAATCCTGGTACATAAGGTACTTTAGGTTTATCAGTTCCTGGTTTAGTTGGATCTTTCGGATCATTTGGATATGTGATTGGATTTGTTGGTGTTCCTGGAATATTTGGAATCCATGAACCTAACTTATCGTAAATCACTGTTTCATTGATATCCTTGATTGTATCTGGAGTTACTTGTACATCTTTAGTTGATGATTCTAGATCACCAGCTTTAGCGATGTATCCTTTCACAACTGGTACTTGGTAACCGTTGAAGATGTCATCGTTACGATCTGTTGTCCATTCACCATAAGTGATTTCACCAGTTACTAAGTTAACCTTAGCTTCACGAGTGAACTTGATAGTTTCTGTACGAGTTTCAGAAACTTCTTTTCCGTTACGATCCACATACTTGATTGTACGTGTAGCTGATTTCTCAGTTACAAGATCTTTCACAGTATTTGGCCATACTGGGCTGTTTGGATCGTTAGGGAATACTGGTTCACCTGGTTTTGGAGTTGATGGTGTTACAGGTGTTCCATCTGGATTCTTCGGTAAGTTTGGATCATTTGGATCTACTGGTTTACCTGGTGTAACTGGAATAATTCTTTCAGCTACTGTTACAGTAAATTTCTGATCTACCGATTTATCTTTATCAAATACTCTGTCTGTATCTTTAGATGGGAAATTATTGTTAACTACTCTATATCCAGCTTTTTCAAGTCTTTCAATAGTCTTAGTCACTTCATCAACTTTATCTTTGTGGAAGTTAGTTCCTGAATCACCTTCATCGACTACTGGAGTAGATACTTCTTTATCTTTTTCATCTACGAATTTTGTGATAGCTTTTTGCTTATCAGTTTCGTAAATGATTTCAATATTTTTACCTGGATCTGTTGGTACTGGTGGTACTTCATATCCTTTAGATGGATCTTTAGGATCTACTGGTGTTAATGGAACTAATGGATTAGTGTCTGGATCAAAAGGCTTAGTTGGGTCTTTTGGTACTTTTGGCTCAGTTCCTGGGAAATGAGGAACGATTGGTTTATCAGTTCCAGGTTTTGTTGGATCTTTTGGATCATTTGGATATGGAAGCGGGTCAATTGGTGTTTCACCTTCTGGTACTTTTGGAATCCATGAACCAAGTTTAGTGTAGACAACTTCGATGTTTTCATCTTTAGAGTCTGCAGTTAATCCTGTTGTAGCTGCTACTTCTTTTTGTTTCGCATCTTTCAGAATGTATCCTTTAACAACTGGTGATGTTACAGAATCGAATGTTGTATCTCCATCTTTAGCAGTCCAATCAGGAGTATAAGTAATTTCACCTGTTACTGAGTTGATCTTACCTTCACGAGTGAATGTAACTTTATCTGTTACTTTCTTAGCTACTTCTTTACCTTTGTCATCAACGTAAGTGATTGTACGGTTCACGTGACGAGTTGTGTCAATCTTCTTAATTAGATCTTCTGTCCATTTTGGTCCATTAGGGTTGTTTGGATCGATTGGATCACCCGGTTTTGGTTTGTTTGGATCATTTGGATTTTCTGGATCAACTGGTTTAAGTGGCTCAACGTGTGGTTTAACCGTTACTTCGAAGACTTGATCTGCTTTTGTATCTTTATCGTAGTTCTTATCTGTAGCTGTTGTGAATCCGTCAGTTACTAAGTCATATCCAAGTTTCTTCAAGTCTGCAAGTTTATCTGCTGTTGAGTACTTGATTGGCTCTCCAGATTTACCTTCTAGGTTATCTGTATGAAGTACTGTTCCTGTTCCTTCTACCACATAAGTTACTTTCGCTTTTTGAGTATCTTTCTCATAAGTGATTTGTGTATCTTCTGTTGGAGTTGTAGGTGTTGGCGGAACATATCCTTTACTTGGATCATTTGGATCTACTGGTTTCAGTGGATTTCCATTTGGATCTTTTGGAGTTGTTCCTGGAACGTGAGGAATCACTGTTGTTGGTGTTCCTGGTTTTGTTGGATCTTTCGGATCGTTTGGATATTGAGGTTTATCAATATTTGGAACTTCGAATCCTCCTGGTACTTTTGGTACATATTTTCCAAGTGGTGAGTAAACTACGTTTACTACTGAGTCAGCTGCATCGTGAGCAACGTTCTCAACTTTTTCAGCTGCTTTAATATCTGCAACATATCCTTCGATAACTGGAGATATTACTTCAGCTAATGTTTGTGGTTCTGTCCAGTCAGAAGTATAAGTGATTTCACCTGTTACTTTGTTTAGATCACCTTTACGAGAGTAACGAAGTTTTTGTTCTACAGTAGCCGCAGCTTCTTGACCACGTTTATCAGCATCTACTTTTTCAGTATTCGCATATCTGTAGTTGATTGTACGATTTACTTCATCTAGTAATCCTAGTTGTTCGTATGTACGTTGTTTTGGATCTCCAGGTACTTTGTCTCCTGGTTTTGGAGTAACATTAGGATTATTTGGATCTAGCGGTTTATCTGGATCGATTGGAGTAATTCCTTCTTTAACGATTACGTAGTAAACTTGGCTAATTCCTTTATCACCTTTATCGTCTTTGTCATCGAATGTACGGTTTTCCTCAGCGTAGAATGCTACACGTTCTGCTGTATAAGCTGGATCAGTTGGTTCAACAACTTCGTAACCTTTAGCTGCTAACTCAGCTTTAACGTTATCGATGTTTGTTGTCTTAATAGCTTTACCTGTGTCTCCTGCTTCCGCAACTGATACGTGAACTGCAGTTCCATCAGCTTTAATGAAGTGAACTAATGCAACTTGAGAACCATCTTTCACATACGTAATTGTAGTGTTTTGAGTTGGATCTTCTGGTTGTTTTGGTACTTCATATCCTTTCGTTGGATCGTTAGGATCTTTCGGAGTTAATGGTTTACCGTTTGATCCTACAGGTGTTGTTCCAGGGATGTATGGTACTACTGGAGTTTCAGCAGGTGTCCCTGGTTTTGTAGGATCGTTTGGATCATTTGGATATGGTTTTGGAGTTAAGTCAGTGTTCGCTGGAGGTGTTACTCCTTCAGGAATTACTGGTACATATGAACCAAGTTTACGGTAGATAATTGTTTCTTCACTATCTTTATCTGTAGCTTTAACATTTTCACGAGCTGTAGATTTAGCGGCTGAAGCTACATATCCAGGTTTATCTGGAGTTGTTATAGAATCGATTGTTGTATCGTCACCTTTAGCTTTCCAATCACTAAAGTTAGAGATTGCTCCAGTTACTGGATCTAAGTCAGCTGTACGAGTGAATGTTAATGTTTGGACATTATCAGGGATACCTGCATCTGATCCGTCAGCTAGTTTGTAGTGAACTGTGTGCGTTACTTCTTCGATTAATCCTAATTCTTTGTACGTACGACCTTTTGGATCGTTTGGTACTTTGTCTTCAGGTTTTGGAGTAACAGCTGGAGTATTTGGATCTGCTGGTTTAGAAGGATCTAATGTTACTGGTTTTGTAGTATAAACTACTGTTTCATTAATGTCTTCAGCAGTTGCTGTTACTTCTGATGCTGGTACAGTCACTTTATTTGGAGTGTAATTCTTAATTTCTGGTGAAGTTACTTCTTCAAATGTTTGAGCTGGTGACCAGTCTCCGAATGTAATCTTACCAGTTACTGGGTTAATTGTTGCTGAACGTTTGAACTCTTTCGTTTCTTCTACTGAATCAGCAGCCTTCTTACCGTCTGCATATACATAGTTGATTGTACGTTTAACTTCTTCTTTACGTCCATCTTCTAACTCTTTGATTAACTCTGGAGTCCATTTTGGTCCTGTTGGATTATTTGGATCAATTGGTTTATCTGGAGTTGGTGCTGGATCATTTGGATTTACAGTTACTGGTTTAATCGCTACAAGGACTTTGTATTCTTGGTTAGTCTTAGAGTCTGCATCAAACTTACCATTTTCTGGGTAGTTGTTTTCAACAACTGTATATCCTTTAGCTTTCAGAGCTTCGATTGTAGCTGTTACTTCTGTACCTTTCGTAAATGCTTTTCCTGTATCTCCAGTATCAACGATTGATTGAGCCACTCCACCTTTTTCAGTCTTATCCGTTTCACTGTTTACTTCAATGAAATGAACAACCGCTACTTGAGAACCATCTTTCGTATAAACAATTGTTGTATCCTCAGTTGGATTTGTTGGTGTTGGTGGGTTATAACCTTTCGTTGGATCGTTAGGATCTTTTTGAGTTAATGGTTGTCCATCTGGTCCTACTGGTGTTGTTCCTGGAACATATGGAATCGTTGTTGTTGGTGTTCCTGGTTTTGTAGGGTCATCTGGATTGTTTGGATATTGTGGATTTTCAATTGTCGGAGGAGTGAATCCTTCTGGAACAACTGGTACAAATTTACCTAAATCTTTATAGATAACTTTTTCAATAATATCTTTATCCGTTGCATTAACACCCGTTACATCTTGCTTAGATGACTCAACATCTCCTGTAGCTACGTATCCAGTTTTAACTGGTACTACAGCTTTACCTTCAAGAGTTGTATCGTTATCTTTAGCAGTCCATTCACTATAAGTAATTTCACCTGTAACTCCATTTACTGATGCTGTACGTGTGAAGCTTACTGTAGTTTCATGTTTAGGTTCTGCATCAGTTCCACGTTTAGAAGTATCTGCTACATCATCTGCATAAGTATACGTAATTGTACGTTTTACTTCTTCTGCCAGTTTAAGATCTTTATATTTTGGTCCATTTGGATTTTTTGGATCTACTGGTTTTTCAGGATCGAAGTTTGGATCTTTTGGATCAATTGTAATTTGTTTTGTTTTGTAAACTACAACTTCTTCATAATCAGCAGCATCTGCCGTCACAGTTTTCGCTGGTACGTCACTTACTGTTGGATTACTTACTAATGCTGAAGTGTATCCGTCAATTGTAGGAGTTATTACAGCTTCAAATCCATCAGTTGTCTTAGGTGTCCATGCTCCATATTCAACTTCTCCTGTCACAAGGTTAACTTTAGCTGTTCTAGTAAATTCAAGCGTTTGAACTTTCTTAGCTACAACATCTGTTCCAAGTTTGCCATCTTCTACTGGAGTTGCATTTTCATATACATACTTGATTGTACGTGTTACAGATTCAGTTGTCTTCAAGTCTTTAACAGATTCTGGCCATTTTGGTCCATCTGGTTTTGTTGGATCTACTGGTTGACCTGGTTCTGGTTTCACATAACCTGGAGTTGTTGGATCAGTTGGAATATCTTTAACAATCGGTTTGAATGTTACTGTATACTCTTGGTTTGTTGATGCATCAGCGTCAAATACTTTTTCAGCATCTGTTGATGGATAATCTTTTTCACCTGCATTTACATTAGCTACTTTTTCATATCCACGAGCTAAGATCTTATTGATTGCCGCAGTAACATCCGCATCTTTCGTAAAGGCTTTACCTGTATCTCCTGTATCGACTACTGATGGTTCTAATCCTTTACCAGTTGTATCTACAAATTTCGTTACAGCTACTTGAGAACCATCTTTCGTATAAACGATTGTTGTATCCCCTGTTGGTGTTGTTGGAGCTGGTGGTAAGTATCCTTCTTCTTTATTAGCAGGGTTTTTCGGTGTCAACGGTTGTCCATCTGGTCCTACTGGTGTTGTTCCTGGAACATATGGAATCGTTGTTGTAGTTGTTGGATCACCTGGTTTAGATGGATCATCTGAGTTTGGATATTGTGGATTTTGAATTGTAGGAGGAGTGAATCCTTCTGGTACAACTGGTACATATTTACCTAGTGCTTTATACACTACTTTTTCCGTAATATCTTTATCTTCTGCTTTAACTGATGTTACATCTTTCTTAGATGAATCTACATCGCCTGTCGCTACATAACCTGCTACTTTAGGAAGTTCTGCTTTTCCTTCTAATGTAGTGTCATTATCTTTAGCTTCCCATTCTCCGTATGTGATTTCTCCTGTTACTGGGTTCACTTGAGCTACACGAGTATAGTTCACTTTTGTAGTGAATGGATCAGCTACATTCGTTCCAGCTTTATTGCCATCTTTTTCAGCTTGGTTCAATTCACTTGCTTCTGTTGAGTAAGTGTACGAAATTGTACGTGTTACTTCTTCAGTATTTTTCAATTTCGCAAGTAATTCGTCAGTCCATTTTGGTCCATTTGGATCATTTGGATTAATTGGCTCATCTTTCTTAGGTTCTTTATAACCTGGAGCTTTGGGATCAACAGTGATTAGTTTAGTTTTGTATACTACTACTTCTTCGAAGTCTTTATCTGTAGCCGCAACAGTTTTCTCTGGTACATCAGCTGTTGTTGGAGTTACACCTGCAACTGCCGCTGTGTATTTCTCTAATACTGGAGATGTTACTGCTTCGAATTTTTGGTTCGCTGACCAATCTCCGTATGTGATTTCTCCTGTCGCAACATTAATCTTACCAGGACGAGTAAATTTAAGTGTTTTAACTTTCTTGTCAGCTACACTTGTTAGATTAGATTCTGCTACTGGAGTACCGTCTTCGTATACATACTTAATTGTACGTGTTACTTCTTCTTGTACTTTTACAGCGTTGATTAATGCTTCAGTCCATTTTGGTCCATCTGGATTACTTGGATCGAGTGGTGTTACACCTGGAGTTGGTTTTGGATTATCGTTACTTGCTGGTTTTGTTGGATCAAATGATGGAATATCTACTACTTTAGCTTTGAATTTCACCACATATTCTTGATCAACTGCAGCATCTTTATCGAATTTGTCTGTTGATACAAATCCGTTATTTACAAGTTCGTAACCTTTCTTAGCAAGCTCAGCAATCTTATCAGTTACTGAAGTTGCTGTTGTTGCTGGGTAAGCTGCTTCTGATTTACCTGTCACAACAACTGGATCTGCAAGACCAGGAGTAATGACTTTATTTGTATTAGTAGGATCTACTTCTACAAACTTAACTACAGCTTTTTGAGCAACTGGAGTATAAAGTACTGTAATCTTGTAATCATCTGCTTCTGCATCAATTGCTGCAGTTGCTTCTACAGTAGCGTTATCTGGAACATAACCAGTTACTTCTGGAGAGTTAACAAGGTTAAATTTATCATCTTTTACTTTTTCTGCATCAGATAATTTAATTGCATCGTTAGATGTTCCACCTACTGGAGTCCATGGTCCAAATGTAACGATTGATTTTTGAGTATCTGTTGCATCTGCTGCGATTGCTTTGTTTGTGATGTGGTCGTAGTAAACTGTACGAGCTTTGTATTCTTCAGGAGAATCATATCCACTCTTATCTAATACCGCTTTGTAAGTTGCGTATTCTGTTGGATATACTTTCGCAGCTAATGTGTAATCGATTGTACGGTCACGTTCAAAGTGAAGTGTTTCAGTCACTGTTGGTGCAGCTGTTGTTCCACGTTTATCAGTTGGTACATCATCTGTACTAGCATATTTATACTCAATTGTACGTGTTACTTCTTGAGTATCTTTAATTTTACGAGTAACTTTCTTGTGACGTAGGTAAACATTGAATGCTTGGTCTACATCTTTATCATCATCGAACTTACGTCCACCCTCAATAGCTGTACCTTGAGTATTGTTTGTATAATCATCGGTTACTAATTCATAACCTTGGTCTTCATATTTCTTGATTGTTTTAGCTGTTAAATAAGGAATCTTAGTATGAGATTTACCTTCAAGTGTTGTAACACCATAAGTTGTTTTCGCATCTGGATTTGTTGCAGGTGCTGTATTAGCGTTTTGTACTTCAAGAATACGTGCGTCACCTGTAGCATCTAAGTCAATGTATGTTACTTTAGCTTTTTGTTTATCAGCTTTATAAACAACATACATATCAAAGTTATCTGTATCATCAGAAGTTACTTCTGATACTAATGGTTCATATGCTCCAACATCTTTCGTATTATCTTCTACTGGAGTATAGATTCCGACAGGTTGTTTATTGTTATGAATATGGCCCATCTTACCATCTGCACGAGGAGTGAAGTCTGCTGTTACTACTTCTGCAGTATATCCTTTAACAGTTGGTGAGATAATTTCTTTAAATTTAGAATTATCCGCACTTGAAGATGTCCATTTACCAATGATAATTGTTCCTTGATTGAACTTAGTTCCTTTTGGAATTGTTTGTCCAACTTTATAAGTTGTTCCTGCTGCATCCGTTACTTGGTTTGTTGTAATGATTTCTTTATCTGTTTCACCAGCCTCAGTAAAGATTTGATAATCACGAGTATAGTCAATTGTTTGTGTACGAGTAACTGGTGTGTTATCGATTGCTACAATTGGATTATTATCTTTATAAGAATCTTGGCTTGTTGGATTATCGTTATCATTTTCATATACATAATGAATTGTACGAGTAATTGATGCTTTCGACTGTGGTTTAACAATTGGAGTATATTTGGCCTTACCATAGTCAGTTCCATAGCGACTTGTTACAGGGTCTCCTGCTACTTTATTGTTATAGTCAATATCCGGTTGTTGTTTTGTTACACCTGTACCTGTTCCTACGAACTTAGGATCTGGTGTGAATGTAATTTCACCAGTATCTTGATTTAATGTATAAGTACCTTCATTTTCAATTACGATTTCTGTATCTGTTACTTTAGTGTAACGACGAGGCACACTTGTTACCGCTCCAGTCACTGGATCAATATGAACTGCATTTGGAAGAGTAACATTCATTAAGTCTTCGTAAGTAGTTTTTTCACGTGTTCCTGCTGGAATCGTATCTACAGAGTTTTTAGAATAAGTTTTACCATTTGCGGCAACAAATTCTGTAGTAGAACCACCAACTAATTGATCTACTGTTGTATCGTTCGCAAGAGTAATATCAGGATTTCTTCTGACACGGTTACCTGGTACATTTTCACCTGTTTTATAAGTGATTTCCCAGAATGAACGTTGAGCTTCTCCTCTAATATTAAGAGGAGTTACTAAAACATCCCCAATTTTTAGTTTTTGTCCAGTTGGAACAACTACCTGAGCGCCATCTCTGATTACTGTTGTTGGCTCTACCGTTGTCGGCTCCTTACTCATTACTTTAGCACCTGCTGGAACTGTACCACCTCCGTAGTTAACATTATGAAGTGTTACATTTCCTGTACCTGTAATTGTATATGTTTTATCATTTTCAAACACTGGAGTCCCTGCTGGAAGAGTTTTAGGAGCGAATGTAGCTTGCGTTCCATCATCTAAGGTTATTGTTGTTGGCTCTGTTACCTTAGTATTTTCTCTATAGAATTTACCAGGAATCTCTTTCTTAGTTGCAAATGTTGGTTTTTTAGTTTTATCTAGTATTACATAATCAGACGTATATCTAACATCTTCAACTTTGTCATTTGATACAGTTTCGACAGTACCATAAACTGGAATTGTTGGATTAGATTTTTGAACAGCACCTTGAACATTTTCAGTAGTTGTATCTTCACCAACAGGTTTCACATCAATGACTGTTGGAATATATACAGCATCCATTGAACGACTACCATTATATTCATTATTCACATTTGATGTTAGTTTATCCTTATCGGCTAATCGGTCTGATGCTAAAATCTCTTTAAGAGTTGCATCTGTTAAATCCCAACCAGTCGAATTACGGTTTTGGTCCCAACCACGAATAACTGCTCCACGGGCAGTTCCTACATATCCTGCTTCAGGTTTAAAATCAACTGTTGTTCGATAATTTCCTGAAGCATCTTTAATATTTTGCCCATTTTCTCCAGCTTTGTTTAAAGTATATTCCCCAACTTTATTTCCAGCAGTATCGTATTCTGTATATTTAGATAAGTAGTATTCAGTTTTACCTGTTGTAGGATTTACGACTTTAACCGCTGTACCTAAAGTATTTCCTCGTTTATCTTTTACTACTACTTCTGAACCTTTATAAACAGTTGTTCCTTCTGGATCTACTACGTTCACGTTTGTATTACCTGTTGGTTCTTCACTTGCAACAACTGATTCCGTTAATACAAACTTAGGAGCAACTGTTGGTTCCATTTGGTTCCATGCTGTATATTTTGAAGATTCTGTTTTACCTGTTGCAGTAAACAATTCAGTAGTTCGAATATCTAATTTTTGTTCTCTACCTTGGAAGTCTTTTGTTTCATTTCTTGTCCCACGTGGTGGGTGAACTACGTGTGTCTGGAAGTCTTCTACTTCCCCTGAAGATGCAACACCAGTTGGTAAATCAACATCTGCTTTATCTAAAGCAATACGTAAACGTACACCTAAATTATCAACAGATGTATCTAATAATTGAGGAGTATTTTTCCATTTTAATGTGTAAGTTCCTTCTTTTGTTACTTCTACTAATTCAGAAGCTTCATACAAATCGAATTTACCATTGTTGTTGAAGTCAACCCATCCTCGAATATATGCCTTCTCGTTATTTGTCCCTGGATTTGCACGAACTCCTTTTAATTCATATTCATTTGCAGCCCCTTGACGTAATGCATAATTCGTTGCTACAGCTGGATCTAATAATTGACTTTCACCTTCATCGGCTAATACACCTACACCAATGACACCTTCAGCTTTATTAAAGATTCCTTTAATTGGTAATTTTGACTTAGGATCAGTGACTGATAAGATATCATCTTGTCTTAAAGCTACTGTTGAGCCATCTGCTTTACGGATAACGGTATTCCCATTTCTTTGAATTTCGTAAATACCTGTTTCACCTTTTTCATTTGTAACAGTTGTTCTTCCACTTTGAAGTTCAATCTTTTCATACTTGTCTGTATTCACCAAGTCATCAAGGGCCCATGCTCCAGATGGTTCTTTTTCAACAGAACGGAAATCAGGGTCACCTTTTTGTGAACCTAAATATGGTTGAGTAGCTACTGTGCTACTTCCATCAGAGTTTGTTCTTACAAGGTTACCAATGAAGTGCTGAGCTGAACCATATGTAGCTGGAGCATCTCCACCATCATAAATTACAAATCCAATCGTACCCGCTTGAGAACCTTGAGTATTCATATAAATAGATAAATTAGAAACATTTTGACTTAATCCTACTGGTAAGTCATTTCCACTTTGAATAGTAGTCCATGCAGGCCCAAATAATTTTGTTCCATACATAGAAACATTTCCGTTTTTATCAGTACTTAACCATTCGGTTCTCTTATATCCAGGTTTTTCAAATGAATTAGCATTTCTTCCCAATAATTCCGAATTAATTGGTACAACACCATTCCCACCCTTAGGATTTTTATTTAAGGCTAAAAATTGTTCCCAATTCGTTCCATCAGTCTCAAATTGAAGAACTTCAATTTCTCCGGCTTCCTCAGCATCTACCGCAATTGCATTTACTGCAACAGGACGGCTATTGTATGTAGCCGAAAGTGAGAAATTCACCCCTACATTAGCACTATCATATGCTGCCGTGAAAGCAGTCATCTGAGGAGTTCCATCTTCATTATCAGTAGATAGACCCACGTGCTTCATATGAGAATAAGTTTTATCTTGATAGGCCAAAACGACATCAACGGGATCACCAGCTCTTCTTCCAGTAGATGTTTGATCCTTATTCATCACGTTATAAGCTTTACCATTTGAATCTTTGAATGGATTTGTTGCTACATTTTTAGGTGCTAAAGATGTTACAGTAGCAGTTAATTCATATCCTTCTACAGAGGTCTTAACTGTAAACTTCATACCTTCTTGAAGAGCTTCGAAAAACTCTCCTTTAGAACTTGCATCACGGCCATTCATATTTTGTGCACGTCCATCATTATAGAAGTGTTTTGAATAACGAGCTGGACCATTTTTCAACCATTCATCGTCTAAAGTTGTCCCTTTGCGACCATCAGCATATGTTACTTCACGATAGTATGTAAATACCCCTGTTTGTTCTACACCATAGCGGTCTCTAATCACTTTAGTAACTGGCGAAGATAAGTGTTTAACTTCTCCTACTTTAGTTCCATCTGTATATGTGATTTTAGATGAACCGAAGTCGAACCAGTTAATAGATTTCTTCAATTGTTCAGTATTACGATTAGCTGTATACCCTTTAATTACTTCTGATGTTGGGAATGTAAATTTCTGACCATTTGCAAGAGTAACTGTTGTTTCACCAACTAAATTACTTTTACTATTAACATTTACTTGAATTTTATCAGCATCTGTTAAATCAGGATTTGCAATGCGGAATTGACGAATAATTTCCGCTATTTCTTCTTCCGTAACATTGTTGTAGTTTGCTACCGGTGTAATTTGGGCAGGCTTAACAACTAATTTGTTATTATTTGTAGTTGCATCCGCCAACACCGCTTCAACCTTACCTACGTGTCCTGCACGTTTCATCTCAGCATAGACTGCTTCAATGGCAGATGAGATACGTTGAAGTTGAGCATCCAATTCTTCCTTAGTGATTTCTCCGGCAGCAAGAGCTTTCTTAGAAGCTTCGATTTGAACTTTAGCTGCAGCTACTGCAGTAGCGATTGCTTCTTTTCCAGCTTTATCTTCTGTTTTTTTATCCGCAAAGTTTGAGGCACTTGTGTTCAATACTTCTGCTTCAGATGTCAACTGTTCAAGGACAGTTTTAGTAGCAGTAATTGGATTTTCTGCTTTCTTTTCGTCCTTTTTATCAGCTTTTTCATCAACTGCTTTATCAGCTTTTTTGGCTGTTGAAGGAGCAGTTAGTGTTGCTTTTTCTTTATCAGCTGCTTCTGTTTTTTCAGTTGTAGCTGTTTCAGATGCTTTTTCATCTTTCTTAGATGCTTCAGCAGCTAATTTTGCAACTTCCTCATCACTCAAGGTTGGCTTTTCTACTACAGCCGCTTCTGTCGTAGTAGAGAGAGCTGGTGTCGTCACATTTGCGACATTCTCACTTACCTTTTCATCTTTTGGTACAGATGCAACAGCTTCTGTTTTATTTTCGGTAGCTGCTTCTTCTGCCTTGGCAGTCGTTTGGGCAGCACCCAAAATCAAGGCTGTCCCCAACAACACACTCGCAGCACCAAAATGGTACTTACGAATAGAGAAACGTTGGCTCAAGCCATACCAATCAAAAGATTTATTTTTTTGTCTTTTTGATTTATACATAATGTTCACTTTCCTATTTTAATTATGTAACTACAAATTACAATTACATAGTATATATTTTACCACAAAAACGCTATCAGTTCAAGAGATGAAAAATTATATATATATATATATATTGACTGACTTTTTCCTATTGTTTATATTTATATACTAATTTGTTTTTGATTTCCAGTCAACATTACAAATAAACAAATGCTTGAAGCGTTTCTTATTCGTTTCTTTTTTAATTTTAAAAACAGCTCCTATCCTCTATCCAGTTTAGCAGTTAATACAGAAACTGACTTACTGACATTTTTTCAATCTGACAAAGAGTTGACTGCAGATATTTTCTATACTGTGGCTTTTCAACTTTTAGGTTTTTCTTATTTGGTTGACTTCGAAGACAGTGAAGCTTTTCGTAAAGAGACTGGATTTCCCATCGTATACGGTGATTTGATTGAAAATCTCTATCAATTACTCAATACTCGCACTAAAAAGGGGAATACTCTTATAGACCAACTTGTCAGTGACGGTCTTGTTCCTGAAGATAATGACTACCACTACTTTAACGGCAAGAGTTTGGCTACTTTTTCCAGCCATGATGTCATTCGAGAAGTCGTTTACGTTGAGTCTCGTGTCGATACTGACCAAAAAGGTCTACCAGACCTAGTCAAGGTCAGCATTATTCGTCCTCGTTATGACGGGCAAATCCCTGCTATCATGACAGCCAGTCCTTATCATCAGGGAACCAATGATAAAGCCAGCGACAAGGCTCTCTATAAGATGGAGGGCGAGCTTGAGGTTAAACCTGCTCATAAGATCGAGTTAGAGGAGCCTCAACTAAATCTCGTCCAAGACCAAGGTCAAGCTGAGCTTGTGTCAGAAACTGAGGAAAAGCTAACTCACATCAACGCTAGCTATAGTCTCAACGACTACTTCCTTCCACGTGGTTTTGCTAATCTCTATGTCTCAGGTGTTGGTACAAAAGACTCCACAGGTTTCATGACTAACGGGGATTATCAGCAAATCGAGGCTTATAAAAATGTTATCGATTGGCTCAATGGTCGTTGCCGTGCCTTTACTGATCACACGCGCCAGCGTCAAGTCAAGGCTGACTGGTCAAACGGAAAAGTAGCCACAACTGGACTTTCCTATCTAGGCACCATGTCCAATGGTCTTGCGACCACAGGTGTCGATGGTTTAGAAGTCATCATTGCCGAGGCTGGTATTTCTTCATGGTACAACTACTACCGTGAAAACGGTCTGGTAACTAGCCCAGGTGGTTATCCTGGTGAGGACTTTGACTCCCTTGCTGAACTAACCTACTCTCGTAATCTCTTGGCTGGCGACTATATCCGTGGTAACGAAGCTCACCAAGCTGACTTAGAAAAAGTAAAAGAACAACTGGATCGCAAGACTGGCGACTATAATCAGTTTTGGCATGACCGCAATTATCTGCTCAATGCCCATAAAGTAAAGGCTGAGGTTGTCTTTACTCATGGTTCTCAGGATTGGAATGTCAAACCACTTCATGTTTACCAGATGTTCCATGCTCTTCCATCTCATATCAATAAGCATCTCTTTTTCCATAATGGTGCCCATGTTTATATGAACAACTGGCAATCCATTGACTTCCGTGAAGCTATGAACGCCTTATTGACTAAAAAATTATTGGGACAAGAAACAGATTTTCAACTTCCGACTGTTATCTGGCAGGACAATACAGCTCCTCAGACTTGGCAGACTCTTGATAATTTCGGTGAGGAAGATAACTTCGAAACCTTCTCACTTGGTCAAGAAGAGCAAGTCATTCAAAACCAGTACCCAGATAAGGATTTTGAGCGCTATGGTAAAACATACCAGACCTTTAATACAGACCTCTATCAAGGGAAAGCCAATCAAATTACTATTGACCTTCCTGTAACCAAGAACCTCCACCTGAACGGTCGCGCTCAGCTCAATCTTCGTATTAAATCTAGTACCAATAAGGGGCTCTTATCGGCCCAACTACTGGAACTTGGACAAAAGAAATACCTACAACCTTATCCAGCTATTTTAAGTGCTAGAACCATTGACAACGGTCGCTACCACATGCTGGAAAATCTCTGTGAATTGCCATTTCGTGAAAATGCGCAACGAGTCGTGACAAAAGGCTATCTCAATTTACAAAATAGAAATGGTTTACTGTTGGTAGAGGATATTACTGCAGATGAATGGATGGATATCCAGTTTGAACTGCAACCAACTATTTACAAGCTAAAAGAAGGAGATACTCTTCGTTTAGTCCTCTATACTACTGACTTTGAAATCACCATACGTGACAATACTGACTACCACCTGACTGTTGATCTTGAACAGTCTAGTCTTATCCTACCTTGTCAAAAGGTATAATATCAGACTTTCAAGATGGAACTATTTCCACTTGAACTGTTAAACTACACATAAACTTGGTATCAAATTCAATCCTGGTCTAGGCCTATGACATGTCTAAAACGGGATTTTGGACAAAAGATACTAAGACCCTAACCAACATGTGTGACCATTTATAATACTCGCTACCACACCACATGTTGGACAATCTCTGTGAATTTCCATTTGGCATAAATTCACAACAAGTCGTGACAAAAGGCTACCCTAATTGAGTGATTTACTGTTAGTAGAGGACACTAATGTAAATAAACGGATAGAGAGCCAATTCATCTCCACCCAACTAGTGACAAGTTAAAAGAGGGAGATTCTCTCCGTTTAGTCCTATACTACTGACTTTGAAATCATCATACGTGACAATACCGCTTACCACCCGACTGACAATCTCGTTCAGTCCACGCTTTCTGTATCTAGTACAAGGAGTAACATTTTATGAATAAATCTGAACACCGACACCAACTCATACGAGCTCTTGTAACAAAAAACAAGATTCATACTCAAGCTGAGCTACAAGCTCTTCTTGCCGATAATGATATTCAAGTTACACAAGCTACACTTTCGAGAGATATTAAAAGTATGAACCT
>QWCI01000440.1_pt1 | contig 20394 bp, 14 predicted proteins | sample 1972541 | NCBI WGS metagenome assembly QWCI01 (sample SAMN09866712, study PRJNA288562) | Human oral metagenome isolate term3_saliva, whole genome shotgun sequencing... | isolation source: mouth | host: Homo sapiens | place: USA: California | reverse complement strand
TCCTGGCCGAACTGGGAGTGGCCCACCTCGGGGTGCCACTGCAGGCCGTAGAGGCGACGCTCGCGCGACTCGAAGGCCGCGACGGGGGTCTCGGTGGTGGAGGCGGTGACGGTGAAGCCCTCGGGCGCGCCCTGGACGGCATCGCCGTGGCTCATCCACACGATCTGGTCGTCGGGGGTACCGCCGAACAGGCAGGAGTCACCGGCCACGGTTGCCTCGGTGTGCCCGTACTCGCGGGTGCCCGTGCGCCCCACGGTGCCGCCGAGCGCGTGGGCCATGGTCTGAAAACCGTAGCAGATGCCCAGGACGGGCACGCCGGCCTCGAAGATCGCGGGATCGACGGAGGGAGCGCCCTCCTCGTACACGGAGGAAGGACCGCCGGACAGAATGATGGCGGCGGGCTCCTTGGCGAGCATGTCCGCCACGCTCATGGTGTGGGGGACGATCTCGGAGTAGACGTTGGCCTCACGCACGCGGCGCGCGATCAACTGGGCATACTGCGCGCCAAAGTCGACGACGAGGACGGGGTGCATGTCAGTAGCGTTCACCCTCCTAATGCTACCCGCGCCCGCCCCGCTCGTCGCGCACCATAGCGCATGTCACCGCGCTTGTGCCACGAGCATGACGGCGGCCCCGCCCCCGGTAGGGACGAGGCCGACTCGAGTCACGCCCGAAGGCGTGGTATCAGCGGAAGAAGGAGCGCAGCATCGGGAAGGCTCCGGAGGCGACGGCGGCCTTGACAAGGTCGCCGATGATGAAGGGAAGGAAGCCCTTGACCAGGCCCTGCGCAAACGTCATGTGGGTGAAAGGGATCATCCACGCCAGGCCCAAGATATACACAGAGAAGAGGGACACGAGCGCGGTCGGTGCCATCGTGAGCACGCGACGGTCCGCACCGCGCTGGGCGGCCAGACCCGCGATTGCGACGGCGAGGAAGTAGCCGAGGATGTAGCCGAAGGAAGCGAAGGCCCATCCGACGTTCGTACCGGTGAAGACCGGAGCGCCCGCGATACCGAGGAGGGCGTACGCGCCGACGGAGACGAGGCCTCGGCGGACTCCCAGGGTCGTACCCACAGACAGGGCACCGAGTGTACCGAGCGAGACGGGCACAGGCGTGAAGGGCAGCGGGACCGAGATGCGGGCCAGGACGATCATGGCGAGCGTGCCAGCGGCGATCAGAGCAATCTCGCGGACGAGCGTGCCGCCAAGACGGTCGGCGAGAACGCGGTTCTCGCACGCGGCGACGGGGGAAGCGGTCAGGGTGGTCATACGACACCTTTCAACAGGGCCAACGGCCTTTCATTCAATAATTGAACGATATGCTGTGTGACACTCCCTGTCAAGCACACCCGAGCACATCACAGGGGGCGAGCGCCACACCGGCGCTCGCCCCCTGAGACCCACAAACAGGAAAATCAGTGCGCGAAGTGACGCGTCCCCGTCAGGTACATCGTGATGCCCGCAGCGTTCGCTGCGTCAATCGACTCCTGGTCACGCACGGAGCCACCGGGCTGGACGACAGCCTTCACGCCCGCGTCGATGAGCACCTGCAGACCGTCCGCGAAGGGGAAGAACGCATCCGAGGCGGCCACCGCACCAATGGAACGCTGCTCCGGTGCCTCGGCCACGACCTCGGACGTACGAGCGCCACCCGCGCTGTCCACGGTGGAGGCCGCCGCGTCACCCGTCGAGCGTGAACCCAGCGTATTCGCGCGCTCGACCGCCAGCTTGCACGAGTCCACGCGGTTCACCTGGCCCATGCCCACGCCCACCGAGGCACCATCCTTGACCAGCAGAATCGCGTTCGAGCGCACCGCACGCACCGTGCGCCACGCGAACTCCAGATCCGCCAGCGTCGCCTCGTCGGCGGGAGCACCAGCCGCGAGCGTCCAGTTTTCCGGGGAATCACCGGGCGCGTCAATATCGTCGCGCTCCTGGACCAGCAGGCCACCGCTGATCTGCTTGAACTCATACGAACCTCGAGCCGGGGGCTCAACCTGCAGGACGCGCAGGTTCTTCTTCGCGGAGAGCACCTCGAGTGCGCCCTCCTCGTAATCGGGGGCCAGCACAACCTCGGTGAAGATCGGGACGATCTGGCGGGCCAGCTCCACGGTCACCGGGCGGTTCACCGCAATCACGCCGCCGAACGCCGACACGGGATCGCAGGCGTGCGCCAGGCGGTGCGCCTCGGCCACGTCATCGGCCACCGCGATGCCGCAGGGGTTCGCATGCTTGATGATCGCCACGCAGGGGCGCTCGTGATCGTAGGCGGCGCGCAGCGCGGCGTCGCCGTCCGTGTAGTTGTTGAAGCTCATGGCCTTGCCGTGCAGCTGACGCGCGTTCGCGATGCCCGGGGCCAAGGCCTCCTCGTCGAAGGATTCATCCTCAAAGGACTCGTCGATCTCGCGGTACACGGCCGCACCCTGGTGCGGGTTCTCGCCGTAGCGCAGCGACTCCACGCGCTCGAAGGCGTCCGCGACGAACACGGGCATGCCCGAGGCCTCGCCTTCCTCGGCGACCTCCACCACGCAGTCCTCACCGGCCTGGTAGCCCAGCGACTCCAGGAACGCAGCATCGGAGGCGTCCAGATGCGCCTCGGCGGCATCATCCAACGTCTCGCGCACGTTCTCAAGACCCAGCTCGTCGGCAAACCAGCCGGCGATCGCAAGGTCGTAGGTCGCCGTGTGGGCGAAAGCCTCAGCGGCCAGCACACGGCGCTGGTCGAGGGTGAAGCCCTCCCCCGCCACGACCTCGGCGACATCCGCGTAACGCTCCGGAGAGGTCACGACCGCGACCGACGGATGATTCTTTGCCGCGGCGCGCACCATCGAAGGGCCGCCGATATCGATCTGCTCAACGCACTCGTCAAAGGATGCACCCGACGCAACCGTGTCCTGGAAGGGGTACAGGTTACACACGACCAAGTCGAACGCCTGGATGCCCAACTGCGCGATCTGCTCGCGATGCGCGGCCTTACGCTGGTCGGCCAGGATGCCGGAATGGATGAAGGGATGCAGGGTCTTCACGCGCCCCTCAAGCACCTCGGGGAAGCCGGTCACGTCGTCAACCGGGGTAACAGCCACGCCCGCGGCCGCGATGCGAGCAGCCGTCGAGCCAGTGGAGACGATCTCCACACCGGCCTCGCCCAGCGCGCGCGCAAGGTCCTCCAGGCCCGTCTTGTCATACACAGAAATCAGGGCCCGCTTGATGGGGCGCACGTCGATGCGACGCCTCGCGGGACATGCAGCCGCTCCCCGGTGGTGATCCACCCTCGCCAGTCGCGGCACCTCCCAGTCTAGTTCAGGCCCTCACCCTTCGTCCCCTGCGCCTCGGGGTCATCCGTGTCACCCTCGTCATCCTTGTCAGCGGGCTCAGCCCAGGCCATGCGCTTCTGACGCCTGACCCGCCGCTTCGCCCCCTTCACCGACTCAGCCCACGCCGCACGGTTCCTCCACGCGGCCCGCGGCTTGTCGGGCTGAACGGCCTCAGCAGACTCAGCCCACGGCTCACCGACCTCCGTCGCGTCCGCCGACCCCGCGTCATCCCTGCGCTCAGCCCAGGCCTCGTCCCCCTCGATCAACGAGGCCGTGGCCGCCTCACGCGACGAACGCTCAGCGTGGCGACGGCGCAGGGCCTCACCCTCGGAGCGCACGCGGCCCGCACTCTGCCCCACCAAAGCCAGCGTCGTCGGATGCGTGACAAGCGGCACGAGCATCGCCGGCAGCGCAATCTCCAAGAACAAATACAACGTCGACCGCCCCACAAGCGGCCCCATGAACGCCAAGCGCACCGACCCCATGCTCATCGTCGCGCTCCACATCCACAGCGCAACAATCGAAACAAACACAACCGAGGCCAGGAGACCCTGTGCGCTCTGATGCAACAGGTGAGAACGCCGATACAAGCGCGCCGAGGCAACGCCACAAGCGATACCCAACACGACCGGCACACAAACTACCCAGCTGCCGGGAGCCGTCTCCGGGACCGTCCCCAGCAGCGGAATCGGCGGAATCGGCCCCGCGTCCACGACCGTCGGCGAATGCAGCGAATCCGTCGCCGTCATGAAACCCGAGCCCGACCACCAGGCCGCCGCCCAGGCCATCGCCGTGGGAGCAAACAGCGCCTGCGCGCCCACAATAAACGTCGTATCCACCGGCGACGAGGCGCCGAGCAGCTCCTGGATGCCACTCGCACGACTCCAGCCCGCCACCAGCGCGACCACCGCCGCAGCGGCAGCCGCGACCACCGTCACCAGACTCACGAGGCCACCCATCTTGAAGCCACCGGAAATCCAATGCTGCATCGACGGAGCCTCAGAATCACGCGAATAACTGGACACCACGAACCAACCCGACCCAATGAGAGGAATCAGAATTGCGCCGACCGTGCCCGTCCACCACTGCGAATGAATCCCCGACGTACCCGCCAGAAACCACGCGGTCAGGAGAAACCCGGGCACCGCAAACAACGCCGACGACCGCGGAAACCCCGTCGTCGTACGCAACAAAAACCGCACGAGGAGGATCAACAGCGCACCAAAAAGCGTCGGAATCACACGGTAGGACACTCCCCCGGCCACCGACGTACCCCCCAGGGTCGCCACCCACAGGTCACCGCCCAACGCCAGCGCATCACGCGGCAGCGTATCACTCATCCACGTGTTTGAGCGCAGCGACAGGTAGACGACCATCGTGGTCACGGTCGTAATCGCCCACCCCGCGAAGGCCGCCTCCACGCCCGCGACGAGGCCACGCGCCCATCCCTTTGGGACCCTGACGCGAATGGTCGCTCGACCCGCCACATACGTGGTCGTCGTCCGTCGGGTGATCGGTACTTCTCTGATGCGCTCACTCACAGGCCAATGGTGACAGAATCGGCCCGGGGCCGCGACGCTGCGCGCCGACCCCGGGCCGATTCAAGCTGTGACGTTATCGCGAGAGGATCTCACGAGCGATCTGCGCCGTCTGCGAAGGAGTGCGACCCACGCGCACCCCCACGGCCTCGAGTGCCTCCGCCTTCGCCGCGGCCGTGCCGGATGAACCGGAGACAATCGCGCCCGCGTGGCCCATCGTCTTACCCTCCGGAGCCGTGAAGCCAGCGATGTAGGCAACAACGGGCTTCGTCATGTTCTCCTGAATCCACGCTGCCGCGCGCTCCTCGGCGTCGCCGCCAATCTCGCCAATCATAATGACGAGATCCGTATCGGGGTCCGCCTCGAAAGCAGCCAGCGCGTCGATGTGGGTGGTGCCCACGACCGGGTCGCCGCCGATACCCAGGCACGTCGTGAAGCCGAAGTCGCGCAGCTCGTACATGAGCTGGTAGGTCAGCGTGCCGGACTTCGAGACGAGGCCGAGTCGGCCCGGACCTGTGATGTCCGCCGGGGTGATGCCCAGGTTCGCCTGCGCGGGCGAGATGATGCCGGGGCAGTTCGGGCCGATCAAACGCACGCCCGCCTCAAGAGCACGCTCGACAACGATGGTCGAGTCTTGGACGGGGATGCCCTCGGTGATGAGAACAATCGTCTCAATACCCGCCTCGATGGCCTCCAGGGCAGCGCCCTTCGCGAAGGCTGGGGGGACGAAGATGACGGAGGCGTTCGCGCCGGTGGCCTCGCGGGCCTCGGTGACCGTACCGAAGACGGGGATCTCGACCTGGCCGTCGGTGACCTTGTCCGCGCCCGGGCCATAGCCCTGCACGTCGAAGGTGACGGTCGTGCCGGCCTTGCGCGGGTTCGTACCGCCCACGATGGCCGTGCCGGCGCTGAGCATACGCTGGGTGTGCTTACGGCCCTCGGCACCGGTCATGCCCTGGACGATGACCCGGGTGTCAGAGTTGACGAAGATAGTCATGGGTGTTCTCCTGCGGTTCTCGGGTCGTTACTTCGACGGCTCCTGGGCTGCGAGCTCGGCTGCGCGCCGGGCCGCCCCATCCATCGTTTCTTCCATGTGGACGAGCGGGTGCGCGGCCTGCTCGAGGATCGCGCGGCCCTCCTCGACCTTGTTGCCATCGAGGCGCACAACCAGCGGCTTGGATGCCGCATCCCCCAGCGTCTCGAGCGCGCCGATGATGCCGCGGGCGACCTGGTCGCAGGCGGTGATGCCGCCGAAGACGTTGACAAACACGGAACGAACCTGCTCGTCGCCGAGGATGATACCCAGGCCCTTGGCCATGACCTCGGCCGAGGCACCGCCGCCGATGTCAAGGAAGTTCGCGGGCTTCATGCCACCAAACTCCTCGCCGGCCATCGCGACCACGTCGAGCGTCGACATGACGAGGCCCGCGCCGTTACCGATCACGCCAACTTGGCCTTCCAGGCGCACATAGTTGAGTCCGGCTGCCTTCGCGGCGGCCTCGCGCGGATCCTGCGTCGCCACGTCCACCAGCTCGGCATGACCAGGGTGGCGGAAGCGCGCGTTGTCGTCGAGGGTCACCTTGCCGTCGACGGCCCACACGGAGCCGTCGGGGCTGGAGACCAGCGGGTTGACCTCAACCAGGGTCGCGTCCTCATCGCGGTAGACGGTCCACAGGGTCTCGAGGACCGGGGCGATGGCCTGCGCCGTGGCCTCGTCGAAACCCGCTTCCGTGGCGATACGGCGGGCGACCTCGGCGTCAATGCCGACGACCGGGTCGAGAGGCACGCGAGCCAGGGCCTCGGGGCGTTCCTTTGCGAGGGTCTCGATGTCCATGCCACCTTCGCGCGAGCACATCGCCAAGTGGCGGCGGTTCGAACGGTCCAGCAGGATCGAGAAGTAGTATTCGGCGGCGATGTCCGCGCCAACCGCAATCATGACCTTCTTAACGATGTGGCCCTTAATGTCGAGGCCGAGGATCGCCTCAGCCTTCTCGTAGGCCTCGTCGGCGGTGTGAGCGAGCTTGACGCCACCGGCCTTGCCGCGGCCACCCGTCTTCACCTGCGCCTTGACAACCAGCAGGGAGGCCCCCTCCGCCAGCAGCTCGCGCGCACCCTTACGCGCCTCCTCGGGGGTTGACGCCAGGCGGTAGTCAAGCACGGGCACCCCGTGCTCCTTGAACATCTGCCTAGCCTGGTACTCGTAAAGATCCACCTTATTCCCTCCGTCGAACGTGGTGTGGTCAGCGCAATAATTCTAACGTGGGACCGGTGAGAATGCCCTCGTTCCCGCACATTATTAGGGTTTGTCGCAGCCTTGACCCGAGCACTCTCTTCCTTTGACGTTGCTTTGCGTTGCGAGGTGGGCTGCTGGCGTCGTTGGGGCGGACAGTTTGTAATGCCCCGACCACCTGACATTTCTCAATGCCGCATGACGGCACACTCTGACGCCATTGCGCCCAAAACGCAGACCACCTCGCCCATAACAGCCCATTTCCAGCGTTTTTCGCCGAGGTGGTCTGCACTTTGGGCGCGACACCACCTCGAACTGCGATCTCACCATCACCAAATGGGGGGATTTTCGCGACACGAGGATCCGACGCGCCGAGCGAAGCTCGCAGCGCGGACGGCTCGCGGGCGGGCCGTCCGCCCACGGGCACACCAAGCAGCCCGCCCCCGAGGGGGAAACCCTAGGAAATCTTTTCCATCGGGGCCATGCGCACGAGGAGGCGCTTCTCGCCCATACTGAAGCGGATGCGAGCCACGGTGCGCGGCCCTTCCCCTTCGACGCCGGTCACGGTGCCGACCCCCAGGGTCGCGTGCTTGATGCGGTCCCCGACCTTGAGCGAGAGCACCGGCCCGTCGTCGGCGGGCTTAGCGGCGGAGGCGACGCCCATGCGGGTCACCTTGCGCACGCCGGACGGCTGGGCGGCCGCGCCCCGGAGCCCCGACCCGAAGGCGCCCGTGTCGGTATCGCCCCACGGGTCGCGCCCATCGGATCCGCGCGAGCGCCCATGGGACCCTGAGCCGTACGATCCGGACCCGTAGGATCCGCCGTAGGAGGCACGCATGCGCTCCCCCGACGTGGCCGCGCGGCGCACATCGAGCAGCTCGGCGGGAATGTCGTCGAGGAATCGCGACGGCGGCATCTCCTGCGGAGTCCCCCAGGCGCTACGCACAGCCGCGCGCGTCAGGTAGAGGCGCTCGCGCGCACGCGTGATCGCCACGTAGGCCAGCCGTCGTTCCTCCTCCAGCTCACTCTCGTCCCCGAGGCTGCGCTGGTGCGGGAAAGTGCCGTCCTCCATACCGGTGACGAACACGACCGGAAATTCGAGGCCCTTGGCGGTGTGCACGGTCATGAGGGTGACTTGCCCGCCGCGCTCGCCCTCTGCGGGTACCTGGTCCGAGTCGGCAACGAGGGCGACGCGCTCGAGGAAATCCGCGAGTGTGCCGCTGGGCGCGTCGGCCGCGAAGGCACCCGCGACTGAGTGCAGTTCCGCCAGGTTTTCCACGCGCGAGGCGTCCTGAGGGTCCTCGCTGCGGCGCAGCTCCGCCAGGTAGCCGGTGCGGTCCAAGACTTCCTCGAGGATGTCGGCCTGGGAAGCGCCGCGAGATTCAGCAGCGCGCAGCGTCTCGATAAGCCCCCAGAAAGCGGCCGCCGACTTCGCAGCGCGCGGGGTGATACCCACGACCTCGGGTACGCTCGCGGGATCAGGGGTGCGAGCAGGATCAGGGGTGCGAGCAGAATCCGCGGCTCCGGTTGCCTCCGGCGTCGTCCGGGACGAGGCCGGGGCCGCAGCCGCGCTCTCATCCTCAGCGGCGCTTGCAGCCGGGGTCTCCCCCGTCCTCTGAGCGGAGGACGTGGGAGCCGAAGACCCGGCTGAGGCCTCGTCCGGGGACGTGGAACGAGCGAGCGCGTCGACGTCGATTCCCTCGCCCTCACCGGCGGGGCACCCGGCGCGCAGCCACAGGTGGCGCAGGGCCGCACCAAACGAGATGCCGTAGCGGGCGGCGTGCGCGGCGATGGCTTCTTCGGCCTTGGCACCGATGCCGCGCTTGGGGACGTTGAGGATGCGGCGGGCGGCGACCGTGTCATCGGGGTTGGAGATGACCTGCAGGTAGGCCAGCGCGTCCTTGATTTCGCGGCGCTCGTAGAAGCGGGTACCGCCGACGACGCGATACGGGATACCTTGGCGCACGAGGAGTTCTTCGAGCGCGCGGGACTGGGCGTTCGTCCGGTAGAAGATCGCGATGTCTCCCCAGTCGGTGCCGGCCTCGGACAGGCGATCAATCTCGCCGACGACGAAGCGGGCCTCGTCGTGCTCGGAGTCCGCGGCATCCAGGGTGATAAGCGTGCCGTCGCCCGAGGCCGTCCACAGGTTTTTTGCGCGGCGCCCCGTGTTGCGGGCAATGACGGCGTTCGCGGCCGACAGGATGTTCTGCGTCGAGCGGTAGTTCTGCTCAAGCAGGATGGTGCGCGCGCCCGCGAAGTCGCGCTCAAACTCTTCGATGTTGCGGATCGTGGCCCCGCGGAAGGCATAGATCGATTGATCGGAGTCGCCGACGACTGTCAGCTCGGCGGGTTCGACGCCGTCGGTACCATCGCCCACGAGGGCACGCACGAGGACGTACTGGGCGTGGTTCGTGTCCTGGTACTCGTCGACCAGGATGTGGCGGAATCGCCGGTGATAGTGCTCGGCGATCAGCGGGTTGTCGCGCAGCAGTTCAACCGTACGCATGATGAGGTCGTCGAAATCCAGCGCGTTCGAGGCGCGCATACGCTTGTCGTACTCGACGTAGGCTGCCGCGACGATGCGCGACACCGGGTCCTTGCCCGCGAGTTCCGCGTAGCGCGCCGGGCCGATCAGCTCGTTTTTCGCGTCCGAGATGCGCGCCGCCACCATCTTTGGGGTGAAGCGTTTGATGTCGACGTCCTGTGCCTTGAGGACCATCTGGATGAGGCGCTGAGAGTCCTGCGCGTCGTAGATCGTGAACGACGAGGACAGGCCCGCCGCCTCGTGCTCGTAGCGCAGCAGGCGCACGCACGCCGAGTGGAATGTCGACACCCACATGCGCCGCGCGTCGTCCCCCACGAGGGAACCCGCACGTTCGCGCATCTCAGCGGCTGCCTTGTTCGTGAACGTAATCGCGAGGATCTGCCCCGCCCGCGCCCGGCCCGTGGCCAGCAGGTAGGCGATGCGGTGCGTGAGGACGCGCGTCTTGCCGGAACCCGCACCCGCCAGGATCAGCAGCGGCGAGCCCTCGTGAGTGACGGCCTCGCGCTGGCGGTCGTTCAGGCCACGCGTGAGGGAATCGGGGTCCACGCTGGGGCGCTGGGGTTGATTCCAGGAGGACTCGAACGAGGCCTGGGCAGGCTCCCACGCAGACGGCTCCCCCGGTTCTCCGCCGGGCATACCAATCTCGGGCCACCCGTCGTCGTAGTCGGCTCCCAGGGCGTCCTCCACATCGAAGGCGGGGACCTCCGGCGGCACGTAGTCGTCCTGGAATCCCCCATCGGAGCCGATCAGGAAACCAAGGTCAGGCAAAGAAGTCGCGTCATTCATCGCCTCCAAGCCTAAACCGCCGCACCCCCACAAGCATGAAAAGCCTCCCATTCCCTGGACTTCAATCTCAATGTCCAAGAAACGGGAGGCAGTTCAAAGGGCGGGACACGACGAGGCCGGGGCCTCCCCGCGCTCATACGCGACAGAAACCCCGGCCTCGTCGATGCGATTACTTCTTACGGTACAGCGACTTCGTCGCGTACACCGGCTCCGTCGTCACCTGGATGCCCAGGGAACGGAAGATGCCTTCGTCCACGGGACCCAGAATGACCGACTCGTGCACATCGCAGTCGCGCAGCGAACTCAGCTTATCCAGGGCGCGTCGCGCGCTGTCGTCGCCGTTCGCGCTGACCGCGAGCGCGATGAGGACCTCGTCAGTGTGCAGGCGCGGGTTGCGAGAACCCAGGTCGTGAGTCTTGAGGCGCTGGATCGGTTCGATCGACTGCGGGGCCAGGAGCTGGACCTCGTCGGGCAGGCCCGCGAGCTTCTTGAGCGCGTTAAGGAGCATCGCCGAGGAGCAGCCCAGCAACGCCGACGTCTTGCCTGTGACGATCTGGCCGTCGGGCAGCTCCATCGCGGCAGCCGGCTGGCCTGTAGCCTCAGCGAGTTCCAGGGCGGGGCGAACGACCGGGCGGTCCATGCAGCCCACACCGACGCGGCTCATCAGCAGGGAGATGCGAGCCGACTGCACCGGCTCACTCATCTCCTTCTTCTCAGTCACAAGGGCCTTGTAGTAGCGGCGGATGATCTCCTGGCGCGACGCCTCTTTGCAGGCCTCGTCGTCGACGATGCACTTGCCAGCCATGTTCACGCCCATATCCGTAGGACTCTTGTACGGGGAAGCACCGAGGATCTTCTCGAACAGGCGGCTCAAGACCGGGAAAATCTCCACATCGCGGTTGTAGTTAACCGTCTTGATCCCGTAGGCCTCCAGGTGGAAGGGGTCAATCATGTTGACGTCGTCCAGGTCGGCCGTGGCAGCCTCGTAGGCGATGTTCACCGGGTGATCGAGGGGAATGTTCCAGATCGGGAAGGTCTCCCACTTTGCATACCCCGACTCGATACCGCGCTTGTGGTCGTGATACAGCTGCGACAGACAGGTCGCCATCTTGCCGGATCCCGGGCCGGGGGCGGTCACGACGATCAGGTCACGGGTGGTCTCCACGTATTCGTTCGCGCCGTAACCCTCGTCCGAGACGATGCGCTCAACGTCCGACGGGTAGCCGGGGATCGGGAAGTGACGGTAGACGCGAATGCCGAGCTTCTCAAAGCGCTCCTTGACCTCGGCGGCCGCCTTGTTGTCGTCTGTCCACTGGGTGATGACAACGGAGCCGACGTACAGGCCGCGCTCGCGGAACTCGTCGATCTGACGCAGAACCTCGTCATCGTAGGTGGTTCCCATGTCGGCGCGGATCTTGCGGCGCGCGAAATCCTTGGCGTTGACGGCCACGATGATCTCGACTTCGTCGGCTAGTTCGCGCAGCATACGCACCTTGTTGTCGGGCGTAAAACCGGGCAGAACACGCGAGGCATGCATGTCGTCGATCAGCTTGCCGCCGAACTCCAAATACAGCTTGCCGCCGAATTCACTGCGTCGCTGGGCAATGTGCCGAGACTGCATCTCGACGTACTGATCACTGTCAAAACCGATGCGGTGCATGCGTCCTCCGAGGTCGCGGAAATAAAAGAGGCCGTCCGTGCGGGGCGGTCAGGCGCTGTCACGCTCTCGGGATTCCATTGTAGGCACGCCGGACCAGCAGGCGATGATCGGCGCGTGCAAAAGGGGGCTGACCTCACACGATGTGTCGTTGCATGGCCCAGCGGGTCAGCTCGTTACGGTTGGAGAGCTGGAGCTTGCGCAGGACCGAGCTGACGTGCGTCTCGACGGTTTTGATGGAGATGAACAGGTCGTGGGCGACTTCCTTGTACGTGTAGCCGCGAGCGATAAGGCGCATAACCTCCTGCTCGCGCGCAGACAGCAGATCCAGCTCAGAGTCAGTCGTCGAGACCTCCCCAGTCCCGAAGGCATCCAGCACGAAACCGGCCAGGCGCGGACTGAAGGCGGCGTCGCCGGCGGCAACGCGACTGATGGCCTCGACCAGCTCGGGCGTGGAGATCGACTTAGTGACGTACCCGCGAGCGCCCGCGCGGATGACCTGGACGACGTCCTCGGCGGAGTCAGAGACAGACAGGGCCAGGAAGTGCAGGCCGTCGATGTCGCGGCAGGAGCTAGCGACCTCGGCACCGCCGCCGCCGTTGCCCCCGGGCAGGTGCACGTCAAGGAGAGCGACGTCGGGAGTCAGGGCGCGGCACGCTGCGATGGCACCTTCGACGTCGGCGGCGTCTCCGACGATCTCAAGGTCGGCCCCGGAGTTTTCAAGCTCGAAGCGTACCCCTGCGCGAACCATGGGGTGATCGTCGATGACGAGGATGCGGATGGTCACTGTGTCCTCCCGGTGGGGGCTGTTTCTTCCAGGATATCGGAGCGCGGCACGTTCAGAGCAATTTCGGTGCCGTGGGCCAGGGCGCGGATTGTGGCGCTTCCCCCGGCCCTGCGCATACGCCCGACGATGGAGTCGCGCACGCCGTGGCGGTCTGCCGCGATGGCGGCGGGGTCGAATCCTTCGCCGTTGTCCTTCACGAAAGCCTCGACGACGCGGGCGCGCACCTCGACGTAGACGGAGACGGGCGGGGCACCGTGGCGCACGGCGTTCTGGCAGGCCTCGGCCAGAGCCGCAACGAGGGCAAGCTCGCCCGGGCCGGGCCGCATGTCGCCGACGACAACGACGCTGATGGGCACACCGTAGCGGCTCTCGACGCCGACAACGGCCTCGGCGACGGCGGCCTCGAGAGAGTCGGCGGCCTGCGCGTGTCCCGTGTACAGCCAGGCGCGCAGCTCGCGTTCCTCGGTCAGTGCGATGGCGCGTACGCGCGCCGGGTCCTCGGCGGAGGCACGAATCAGAGTCAGCGTCTGAAGCACGGAGTCGTGCAGGTGTGCGGCAATGTCGGCGCGCTCAGCCTCGCGCACCCGCTGCGCCTGGGCCTCGGACAAATCCTTCGTCGTACGCAGCCACAAGGGAACAAGCGCAAAGAGAACACCAGCAACCAGGGCAGCACCAATGAGGCCGCCACGCAGCAGGATGACGGGCGGGTTGTCACGCGAGGCGGCCATGACGACGCCGAGGCTCAGCAGCGCAATACCGCCCACAACCGCACCGATAAAGCGCACCGAGCGCCAATTGCGCACCTCGCGGCTCTGGCTCCACACCAAAGTAATGCCCGCGACGATCGACACGATGGAACCCATGTCGCTCCACTCAAGGGCGCTCGTCGCGTTCAGAACCGCGCCAAGAACCGCGGCGACCAGCAGGGCCACGCCCGTGGCAATCATGCGGTTACGCGCGACCTGGGCGGCCCTCTCCTGGCGCACACGCACGAGGCCGGGGCTGAGTGTGCCCGACGCGCTGGCCTCGGGCACGTCCTCGGGGACCGTCACCCACAGCCACAAGTAGGCGACCGCGCCGACGCCGAGAAACGTCAGGGCGATGAGGCCACCGCGGATCACCATCACCGGGACGCCGAGGTGCACGGCCAGGCCCGCACACACGCCCGCCATCCAGGGGGTGGGCATGTCCGGGCTGGAAGCTGTCGCACGTAGGAGCGGAGGCCTGGCAGGCGGCGCCGGAATCGGCGGAGTCCACCCCGGATGCGGGTTGTTGACAGTGCTGCTCACGTGTCCATTGTGGCACGTCCAGGAACGAGGCCGGGGGTACCCCCGGCCAAATCAGGGGTCGTTCAGGGGGTCCCCTACTGTCGCGAGGGGACCCCCGTTTGATTGAGTAGTGGTATCCGATCCGAATGTATGCGGATCCCATCGAGAGGAAGTGCACCATGAGTTGGTCAAACGGTCCGTCGGACCAGGGCGGCGCCTACGGGCAGCGTCCACCCCGCAAGCGTTTCTTTGAGTCCATGCGAGCCTCCGGCTGGTACCGAGCCCACCCTCGCGTCATCGGCGGCGTCTGCTCGGGCATCGCTGCACGCAGCGGATGGGACCTCTCGCTCGTGCGAGTCCTCACCGTCATCGCGGCCCTGTGCCTGCCCTTCGTGACGCTCGCCTACGGCCTGGCGTGGCTTCTACTGCCCGAGGCTCAGGACGGGCGCATCCACACGGAGGAAACCATCGAGGGGCGCTTCGACATTGCCTTCCTGGGTGGCCTGCTCCTGTGCCTGTTCAGTGCATCCTCGGTTCTGCCTTCCATCGGTGTTCTCGGCGGCGTTGGCATCGACCTCGGTGCCGGCTGGCTCGGCTTCCTTGTCGTTGCCGCCTTCGTTTTCGGCCTCGTTGCCTTCGTTATCTCGAGCGCGAACAAGTCCGGCAAGAACCAGGGCACTGGCTCGGCACCCCAGTACGGAACACCGAGCACTCCGGGAGGATCGGGAACGACCGCCCCTTTTGGGCCGACCACCCCGACCGCTAACGTGGAGGGGGACACCATGGGCGGACAGCAGAGCGCCCACGGCTTCCCCACCTACGGGGAACCCACCACCGGCACGCAGACCAACGCGCAGCCCGGGCCTCGCCCGGCAGCCGCTCGCCCCTCCCAGCCCCACCCGGGCTGGACGCCTCCACCGAGCGCACCCAAGCCTCGTCGATGGGCCGCGCCCCCTGTGCCGACCCACCGTCCCCGCACCGTTTCCTCGCGCGTCAACATGGCGATTAACGGCCTGCTGGTCCTCGTGGCGGCTGCCGTCTTCGCCGGCATTTACATGGTCGACAAGGGTCCCGTCATCCCCTTCATCACAGCAGAAACCGGGGAGCAAACGGTCGCGCGCATCATCGTCATCGGTGGCGGCGTGTGCCTGCTCATCGTCGGCCTGTCCCTGGCGGTTGCCGCCCTGCGTGACCGCAGCGCCGGCTGGCTGACCACGCTGTCGATTCTCGGCGTCATCGTCGCGCTGCCGACGGCCGCCGTGGGCACCCAAGCCACGCAGGACACCATTTCCACGATCGGATCCTCGATCACGAACTCCACGGGCGACAAGACCGTGGACTGGACAGTCACCTCCATACAGGGTGCGAGTCCCCTGGGCACCGTCACCCTCGACCTGACCGGTGCCCCCGTCGGCACAACCAAGCAGATCACCGTGAGCTGGCAGGCCTGGGAGCACCTGACGATCCAGACGGCGGAGGGTCAGCCCGTCCAGATCGTGTGCCAGTCAAGCATCGACTCTCTGGCGACGAACATGCCGAATGACGGCTGGGCCGCCCCGTTGAAGAACTGCTCGGGCCAGAGCGCCTCGTCCCCCTCGTGGGGCACTACCTCGCTCGGGGGGATTACCGTCCTCATCACGCGCGACGCGGATCTGGCTAACCTGACGATCCTGCAGTCCCCCGACACGTCGGGCACGTGGGGTTCCACCCCGACACAGGCACCCTCGTCTACCCCGACGCAGTCAGCGTCCCCCTCGTCCACCCCCGTCTACACCACTCCGGGCAACTGAGGAAGGAAACGACCATGACTACCTCCAACAACGACGCGACCAGCGAGTTCACCGGGATCGACGTCACCTCGCGCTACCCCGAACTGGATGTGACGAGCACGCTGCCCACGACCCCGGAACCGACCCTGGAGATGCCCTCCACTGATCCGCTCGCGATCTTCCGCGAGGAGGAGGGTGCCACCGCATCTGGGAGTCGCACCGCCTTCGATCCGGCGTTCACGGGTGAGACGACGACGTCTGCGGCTGCGATGCCCCCCGGGGCCTCCCAGCCCGAGGCCGGGGCCGGTTCGCGCCCGCAAGATCCCTCGGGGACACACTCGGGGGCGACGGCAACGGGGCCGGGTGCTTCGGGCGCACAGACGTGGAGCGCACCCGCCTGGCCCGTCAACTATCACGACCTGCCCGAGGCACCCAGCAGAGGCGTGCGCGTCGGCGCGTTCGTCTGGGCACTCCTCGTGTGCATGGTCGGCGCGTTCCTGATCGCCGAAGCCTACATCACGACCTTCAACCTGCCTGTTCTCGGTATCAGCGCCGTCGCGGCCCTCGGCATCATCCTGATTCTGACCGCGATCTTCTCCGGTCGTTCAAAGAAGTCTCGCGGTGGCCAGTCCACGAGCGCCGCCGACGCGATCCGTACGCAGTAGATCACGCGCCGCTCAGCGGCGTTGCGTAACGGGGTGGGTCCGGGAACCATCGGTTCCCGGACCCACCCCGTATTCTATGGCGGCGCGCCGCAGATCAGAGCAGATCCAGCATGGCCGGAGCGACCAGCTTCAGGACGTTCTCACGGCCTTCCTTCGCGTTGGGAGCGTCCACCGCGAAGGCAGCCATCTGCTGGCAGGTCGCCAGGTCGTGCATGCGCAGGGCCGCACGAACCGCATTGACCTTGGAGGGAGCCATCGACAGGGAGGCGACGCCCAGGCCCGTGAGGACCAGGGCCAGCAGCGGGTCGCCGCCGGCCTCGCCACACACGCCAATCGGCTTACCCGTCGCACGACCGCCGTTGCACGCGTGGCGAATCATCTCCAGGACGGCCGGCTGCCACGGGTTGAGCAGCGGCGCCAGGTTGCCGTCCAGGCGGTCCGCCGCCATCGTGTACTGCGTCAGGTCGTTCGTGCCGATGGAGGCGAAGTCCACGATCGACAGGAGCTGCTCGGCGCGCAGAGCTGCCGCGGGCACCTCGATCATAATGCCGACCTTCGGCAGGCCGTAGCCGCGCGCCTTGTCAGCGAACCACTTAGCTTCGCTGGCGGTAGCGACCATGGGGGCCATGACCCACAGCTCCGCGCCGGTCGCCTTGTAGGCGGCCGCGAGGGCCTGCAGCTGCGTGTCGATGAGATCCTCACGCCTCTGGCACAGGCGCAGGCCGCGCACACCCAGGGCGGGGTTCTCCTCAGCACCCAGATCCGCGAAGCTCAGCGGCTTGTCAGCGCCCGCGTCCAGGGTACGCACGACAACACGACGGTCACCGAAGGCCTGGAGGACCTTCGTGTAGGTGTCTGTCTGCTCCTCGAGGGAGGGGGCGTCCGCGCGTTCCAGGAACAGGAACTCAGTACGGAACAGACCCGAACCTTCCAGGTCCACCTTGGAGGCCTTGAGCGCATCATCGACCGTGCCGATGTTGGCCAGGAGCTTCACGGGGTACCCATCGAACGTCGCGCCCTTACCGGTCGAGCCAGCCAGCGCCCGCGCACGACGCAGCGAACGCTCCTTGAGCAGGGTGACCTCGTCCTCGGTGGGAGCAATGATGACCTCACCGACACCGCCGTCGAGGGCCAGCATCGTACCCTCCTCGACGCCCATGATTCCCTCTGCCTTAACAATCGCGGGAATACCCAGCTGAGCAGCCAGAATCGCGGTGTGTGACGTGGGGCCACCGACCTCGGTAATGATGCCCCGGACGGTCTCCGGGTTCAGCGTCGCGGTCTCGGCGGGAGCCAGATCGCGGGCCACCAGGATGACCGTGCCCTCGAACGCGGGAACGCCCGGCTCGGGCAGACCACGCAGCTCGCAGATCGCACGGTCACGCACGTCATACAGGTCGGTCGCGCGCTCCGCCATGTAGCCGCCCAGGCCGCGCAGCATCTGCGCGTAATCCTCGACCGCGTCATGGACGGCCTGCGTCAGGCCCAGGCCCTTCTTGAGCTTCTTATCGACAGCCTTGGCCAGACCGCGGTCGCCCGCGAGCTGAGCCGTGGCCTTCAGGATTGCCTTCGTCTCTTCCGGCGCCTTTGCCGCGCGCTCACTCAGGCGCGAAGAAACAGCTGCGAGCGCCTCACGGACACGCGCGCCGTCGGCTGCAGCATCAACGCTGCCCGGCTCCGACGTGTCAACGCCGGGCGCAGGCTGGACGATCGCGGCGGGCGCAGCAGCGGTACCGGCGGAAACACCGATACCGTGCAGAACGTCGTGCGTCGCCATCAGCTCACTCCTGATCGAGATCGCGCGAGAGCAGCGCGACGAGCGAGTCGAGCACCTCGCCCGCGCCGTCGTCCTCGGTGGACAGAGTGACAACGTCGCCGTGCTTGGCACCCAGCGTCATGATCTCGAGGAGCGACGCAGCGTCCGCCTCCTCGCCGTCAAACGCAATGGTGACCTCGACGCCGGAGTCATCCACGGCCTCGGCGAGGACGGAAGCGGGGCGTGCATGAAGGCCAACAGAAGAACCAATTGCAACGGTGCGGGAAATCATAGTCATTCCTTTCGAATGCGGGCATGTCCATCGTGAGACACGGGGACCCGTACGGCCCATACTATGACGTAGTGCACTGATTTGAAAACTCGATTTCACCACGCGGCCAGATGGGATGAATCACCCTCATAAATGCGAACAAACCATCCATCACACTCCCCCGCGATCCGCACTACCGAGCGCCGCCCACGGAACACGCCACGCCCTCGTCCGTGAGACACCAGGCCCACGGCGCCCTCACCGACTAGACTAGAGAGATATCAACGAAAGGAAAGCGAGCATGAGTTCCCGCGAACCTACGCTGGCCGACGTCGCCCAGCTCGCCGGCGTTAGCCCGACGACCGTCTCGCGAGTCCTCAACAACCGGGGTTACCTATCAGAAAAGACCAAGCGCGGAGTCGCCGACGCCATCGCTACCCTGGGCTACCGCCCCAACTCACTGGCGCGCGCCCTCCACGGCAAGAGCACCCAGACCGTGGGCCTCATCGTGCCCGCCGTCTCCCTCCCGTTCTTCGGCGAGCTCGCCGTCGAGGTCGAAAACGCGCTGGCCGAAGCCGGATACCGCATCCTCATCTGTAATTCGATGGGCCGAGCCGAGCGCGAACGCGAATACCTGTCCCTGCTCGTGGGTAACCGCGTCGACGGCATTATCTCCGGCGCACACAACGAGGGACTGGGTGAATACGACACGATCCGTATGCCCCTGGTCACCATCGACCGCGAACTCAGCCCATCGATCCCCAACGTGCGCTGCGCGAACCGCGACGCAGGTGCCATGGCTACGCGCGCCCTCATCGAGGCAGGCCGACGCCATCCACTCCTCTTGACCTCCCGCTCAGGGCCGCGCAACCTGCGCGAGGCCGGCTACCGCGCCGAGGTCGAACGCGCCGGACTCAAACCCCGAATCGTCACGGTCCCCTTCGACACCCCGATCCCGCAGCGCTTCGCACTCGTGCAGGGCAGCCTCGACGAGGCGCGCGCCCAGGCTCCCATTGACGGAGTCTTCGCCACCGACGACCTGGCCGCCGCCGAAGTCCTCGAGTGGGCGCGCTCCCGCAGCCTGTCCGTACCCGGTGACCTGTCCATCATCGGCTTCGACGGCACTGAAACGATGCGCCGTGCCCTGCCTCACCTAGCAACTATCCGTCAACCCATCACGCAGATTGCCCGCGCGGCTGTCGACATCCTCCTCGGGCAAATGAGGGGTACGCTCCCCCGTCCCATCGACAAGGCCGGGGATAATCCCGCTCCGACGCTCGAGTTCGCGGGCACGCTGATTCAGGGACATTCCCTCAGCCTATAGCTCGCATTCCGGTCTTCGCGCCACGGCAACAGGCCCACACCGCGTGTCCATCGCGCCCCAGCTGGGGCGCTCCCTCTCTCCATGAGCCGTTTCGGCCTCGCAGCGATGGGTCCTCTCCCACATCTTCATCGCCTTCCGCGTATGAGGCCATCGACTGGCACGCCCATGTTCCTGCACATTGACTCCCTATTCCGCACGTGGGCCTGCTATTCCGAACGTGGGCACCCCCGCCCACGTTCAGATCAGCCGGTTAACGTGCGGAAGAGGCGGTTACCAGCGACAACAAACAACGGGTGGGCGGCACCAGCGCGATGCTGGTGCCGCCCACCCGAGGAGTCACTCCGAAGCGGCTCAGGCCTCCTTGGGAGCCACCGTTACGACCGTATCAGAGATGCTGACCGGGCCGGGAGCGGCGGGGGTGATCTCGCCGAACTTCTTCTTGTTCGTCACGACCATCGGGGTGATGGTGTCGTAGCCGGCTTCG
>QWCI01000297.1_pt1 | contig 20440 bp, 9 predicted proteins | sample 1972541 | NCBI WGS metagenome assembly QWCI01 (sample SAMN09866712, study PRJNA288562) | Human oral metagenome isolate term3_saliva, whole genome shotgun sequencing... | isolation source: mouth | host: Homo sapiens | place: USA: California | reverse complement strand
TCACAGTTTAAATTAGTTTCAATTTTAGCTAAGAAGAATATGAATATAATGGTTGTTGGAGATAATGATCAAGGTATTTATAGTTTTAGAGGAGCTGATATTTCTAATATTTTAAATTTTGAGAAAGATTTTGCAGGTACTAAAATAGTAAAGTTAGAGCAGAATTATAGATGTACTGGAAATATATTAAAAGTTGCAAATGAAGTTATTAAAAATAATACAACTAAGTATGATAAAAAGTTGTGGACTGAAAATGATGATGGAGAAGTTCCTTTTATTTATACTGGTAAAGATGAGTATGATGAAGCTTCATTTGTTACTAAAAAAATTGAAGAAATTAAAGGTAATGATAATTTTAAATATTCGGATTTTGCCGTTTTATATAGAATGAATGCTCAATCTAGAGCTATTGAAGATATTTTTATGAGAGAAGGAATTCCATATAAAATTGTTGGTGGATTGAAGTTTTATGAGAGAAAAGAAATCAAAGATATTATTGCTTATTTGCGATTAATTGCTAATCAAAATGATAATTTATCTTTGGTAAGAATTATAAATGAGCCAAAGCGTGGAATTGGAGCAGTATCTTTAAATAAAGTTGAAGAGCTTGCAGTAGAGAATGAAATGTCGATGTATAATATAATTAAAAATGCTGATAAATATATTCCTAGAATACATGGAAATGTTTATGAATTTGTTGAAATGATTGAAGTTTTAAAAGATGCTGATTTGACTATTACTGAATTGGTTAAAGCAATATTACTCAAATCGGGATATATTGCAGCATTGCAAGCTGAAAATACTGTTGAGGCTGAAACTAGGATTCAAAATTTAGAAGAGTTTTTAACTGTTGTTGGTGAGTTCGAAGAAGAATATGCTGAGAATGGTTTAAATGATTTTTTACAAACATTATCTCTTTCAAGCGATGTTGATAAACTTGATGATAATGAAGATAAAGTTACATTGATGACATTACATAGTGCTAAGGGATTAGAGTATCCAGTAGTTTTCTTAGTTGGAGTTGAAGATGGAATTTTTCCAGGAGAACAATCGGCTACAACAATCGAAGGATTAGAAGAAGAAAGAAGATTGTTTTATGTTGGGATTACTAGAGCTAAAAAGATTTTATTTATAACATTAGCAAATAAGAGGACTTTGTTTGGATATACAAGTTATAATAAGCCTTCAAGATTCTTAAAAGAAATTCCAAAAGAATTAACTATGAGAAATGTTGAAAAAGTGGAAGATTCTCATGTGATTTCAAAATCTAATTTTGATTCTAGAAAATCAGGATTTAATTTTAAAACTCCTGAAGCATTTTTAAATAATATTCAATCTAAGAGAAATAGTAATATTGATGTAAATAAGTATAAAGTTGGTCAGATAATATTTCATAAGAAATTTGGTGAAGGGGTGATTGTAGCACTGGAACCAGAAAATGATGATATTAAAGTTGATATTGATTTTAATAAAGTCGGACATAAAAGGCTAATGGCTAAATTTGCAAATTTAGAGATTATAGAAAGTTAGTATACGAAAGAGGTAGAAAAATGACAAAAAATTCATGGTTGTTTTTAGTTTTTATTTTGTGTGGAATTGTTATAGGTGGGTTAATAGGTGAATTATCTTCATCTGTTACTTGGTTAAGATGGTTATCATATGGTCAGAATTTTGGAATAACTCAACCCGTTGTTTTGGATTTAGGAGTTTTAAAATTAACATTTGCTTTAATGATAAAAATTAATATTGCTAGTATTGTTGGAATTGTAATTGCAATTTTTTTATATAAGAAATTTTAATTTTGTAGGGGCAGAAAGGAAAGAATGGCACTTAGTGTAAAAGAATTACCAGAATCAGAACGTCCTTATGAAAAGGTATTGATGTATGGTGTAGAGAGTCTTTCGAATGCAGAATTATTATCAATTATTATTAAAAATGGTACAAGAGATGAAAATTCTATTCAAATTGCTAATAGGTTATTAAAATTAGTAGATTCAATGAATCAGTTTGGAAATTTAGATATTGTTGATTTTAAACAAATTAAAGGAATTGGAACAGTAAAGGCAATTCAATTGCAAGCTGTATGTGAAATTGCTAAAAGGATGATTGTCCCTATAAATAATATGAAAAAGAGGATTTCACAACCTTCTGATGTTGTAGATTTATTAATGGATAAAATGATGTTTGAAAAACAGGAAAAGATTAAAATTGTTTTATTAAATTCTAAAAATGAAGTTGTTTCAATTAAAGATGTTGTTACTGGTGATGTTTCATTTTCAAATGTTTCGTTGAAACTTATATTAGCAGAACCTATTAAAACTAAAATTGGAAAAATTATATTAGTGCATAATCATCCAAGTGGTGATCCGACACCTAGTAAATTTGATATTGATTTAACGATTAGTTTATTTAGAGCTGCGAAAATAATGGGAATAAAATTAATTGATCATATTGTAATTGGTCATAATAAATATGAGAGTATTTTATCTAGAAAGGAGTTGGCAAATGAATTTTTTTGATTTTAGTTTAAGAGATATAGCAATTGATTTGGGTACATCAAATATTTTAGTTATATCTAAGGATTCTGGAATTATTTTAAAGGAACCATCTATATTGGCTTTAAATCAAAAAAATATGAATGTTGTGGCAACTGGCAAAAAGGCGCAAGATTTGTTGGATAAAACACCGGATACTTTAAAAATGATTAGGCCTTTTAGAGATGGTGTTATTGCGGATTATAAGTATACTTTGTATTTATTGAAAGATGTTATTAAAAAGGCTGGAAAGCAATTTAGCTTTAGAAAACCTAGAGTTTTGGTTGGTGTTCCTGTTAAAGTTACAGAAATTGAGTGTATGGCTATTGAAGAAGTTTTAATTCAGGCTGGAGCTAGTGAGGTTTTGATAATTTATGAACCTGTTGCTTCTGCAATTGGGTTAGGAATTGATGTTCTTAAGCCTGAAGGTAATGCAATCTTAGATATTGGTGGAGGAAGAAGTCAATTTGCAGTTGTTTCTCTAGGAAGTGTTGTATCAGGTAGTGCAATTAAAGTTGGAGGAAATTATTTTAATCAGAAAATAATAGAATATTTAAAGCGAAGATTAAATTTTGGAATTAATATTTCTGTTGCTGAAGATTTAAAAATAGATCTTGGATGTGCTACACCTTTAGTTGCAGAATTGATTACTCAAATTAGAGGAATTGATACTATGACAGGCGTTCCTAGAAATATTACGGTCACTTCTAAGGATATTAAGCGTGCAATGGAAAAACCACTTGAATTGATCATGGAATCTGTAATTTTTGCATTAGCTAATACACCACCTGAGCTTTTATCAGATGTTTTAAAGAATGGTATTCATATTGTTGGTGGTGGAGCTTTAATTAGAAATATTGACAATTTGGTATTTGAAGTTACTGGAGTTAAAACTTATATTTCTGAGGAACCATTTGATACTATAATTTTAGGAATGCAAAAAATTATTAATAATTTAGAGATGTATAAAGATACATTAATGTAAAGTTGAGGAATTTATGAATGAAAAAAAATAAAACGAGTTTAGTTGGAACAATTATTTCAATTATTTTGTTGATATTAATAGTAATACTTTCAAATATTGGTGGTGCGAGTAATATATTTAGAGAAGTGATGTCTAGAGGGTTTTTATCAATTCAAAATGGATTTTTTGCTGTAAAAAACAATGTATTTTCTTCTCAAAGTGAAAAAAATGATATTAGAGCTTTAAAAGAAAATAATACTAAATTAAATAAAGAGAATACTGCATTAAAGGAAAAACTTAGAGAATATGAAGTCGTGAAGTCAGAGAATGAAAAATTAAAAGATTTTATGAATCTAAAAAATAAATATTCTGATTATCAAACTGTTCCTGCTGCTATAATTGAAAAAAGTATTACTAATTATGATAAGGTAGTGATTATAAATTCTGGAGAAGTAGATGGTATTAGAGTTAATATGCCAGTCATCTCTGAAGATGGATTAGTTGGTTATATTATTGAAGTAAATAAGAAAACTTCTAAAGTACAATTGATAACGGACACAGCTAGTACAGTTTCAGGTAATATTTCTACTGCGGAGTCAAGCATTTTGCTTAAAGGACAATTAGATAAAAATGATACGATTAAAGCTAGTTATATTCCAACTGAAGCTACTGTTTTGCAGGGTGATGAAGTTTATACTTCAGGAATTGGTGGTATTTATCCTAAAGGAATATTAATTGGAAAGATAAAAGATGTAATTAATACAAAGAATGAAAGTGATAGATATGCTAATGTTGAAACTTCAGTTAATTTTAATAAATTGGTAAATGTATTAGTTATTGTAAATTAAGTTATGGAGGTATATGTGAAAAAATTTAAATCTTTTTTGATATTATTATTACTTTTTTTGATCATTTATTTCTTGCAGTTTAATTTTTTTACATGGTTTAATATTAGAGGAATAATGCCTAACTTATTTGTGGTTTTTACATTGTTTGTTGGAATTTTTATAGGGCAGAGAATTGGAATTGCTGTTGGATTATTTGTAGGTATAGTTATTGATGTTATAATAGGGAAGCAAGTTGGATTTACTGGAATAGCTTTGGGAATTGTTGGGTATGTTGGAGAATTATTGGATAAAAATTTTGATAAAAATAACCTTCTTACATTATTAGCAATGGTTGCTATAGTAACTTTCGGATATGAGTTAGTAAATATGTTTTATATCATAGTTAGAAATGGATTAAATTTTAATATTTTTATTTTTCTTATTATGATTGTTGTTGAAGTTCTTTTTAATGTTTTGTTAGTAATGATTTTTTATCCGTTAATAAAGAAGATTGGACATTATTTTGAAGAAGTTTTTAAGGTAAAAAGAGTTTTGACAAGGTATTATTAGGAGGTGTAATGAAAGAACTTAATAATAAGCTTAGATTTAATTTATTGTATATTATTGTTTATGTTTCTGGTATTGTTCTTTTGGCTGGATTGTTTAATTTACAAATTGTTAAAGGAAATGATTATAGAAGAATTTCGAATACTAGATTGTCTAGAAATATGACTGTTAAAGCTTCGAGGGGAGATATTCTTGACTCAAGTGGAAACAAATTAGTTTCTACAAAAATGTTATATAATTTAGAGTTTTATAAAACGAAAATAGATAATATTACATTGAATAAAACATTATTGTTGATTGCTCAGACTCTTGAAAATAATGGAGATAAATACATAGATCAGTTTCCAATAACAATTAATCCAATTAAATATAATGGTAGTGATTTTACTAATTTTAAAAAATTTAATAATTTATTAGAAAGTTTGGATGTTGAAGGTGTTTATAAATATTATTTAAATAAGTATAAAATAACTGAAACTGATGCAGACAATGCTAGAAAAATTCTTACATTAAGATATGCTATTGAAAAAAGTGGATATAGTTCTACTAGATCTATTACATTAGCAAATAATATTTCAATAGGTAGTAGGGATACATTTAATGTTATGAGTTCAAATTTTCCTGGTGTTAGTACTGCAAATGAACCCACTACAAATTATAATTATGGTGAAATGGCATCACATATTTTAGGATATATTCAGAGAATAAATTCTGATGAATTAAAGTTAAATTCAGATTATAATATGAACGACAAAATTGGAAAAACAGGAATAGAAAAAGTTTTTGAGAAATATTTAAGAGGAAAAGATGGCATTAAGCAAATAGATATGTCTGTTGATGGTATTGTTACTGGTGAATCTATTGTTAAAGAAGCGATATCTGGAAGTGATGTTGTCTTAACAATTGATTCACAGCTTCAAAAGATTACGGAGGATACTCTTGCACGAGGAATTTCTAATATTCAAAATTCAAAAGATGCTAAAGATGCTTCTGAAGGAGCTGCAGTAGTTTTAAATGTTCAGACTGGTGAAGTTTTGGCAATGGCAAGTTATCCTAATTACAATCCAGCATTATTTACTAATGGTATAAGTAGTGAAGATTATCAAAAATATGTTAATGATAAAAGACATCCTTTTATTAATAAAGCAATTTCTGATAAGTCTGCACCTGGTTCTATATTTAAGATGGTTACAGCTATTGCAGCTTTAGAAAGTAATCAAATTTCACTTACTGAAAAAATTGATGATACATATAGATATACTTTTTATAGAGATTACCAACCAACTTGTTGGAAGCCAGGTGGTCATGGCTGGTTAAATCTTACACAGGCAATTGAAGTATCGTGTAATTTTTTCTTTTATGAAATTGGACGTAGAGCAGGTATTGCTAAAATTGATGAAGTTGGTAAGAAGTTGGGATTAGGAACTAAAACAGGAATAGAGTTACCTGATGAGATAGCTGGTACATTATCAGGTCCTGATGTTGATAAACAATGGACTGGTGGTAAAACAATTCAAACTGCGATTGGACAGTCTTATAATGATTATACGCCTTTACAAATGGCTAAATATACTTCTATGATTGCTAATGGAGGAAAGAATATTGATGTTACGATAGTTAAATCAATAAATAATCCTGATGGTACAACGGTATCAAGAAATGAATTAGATTCTTATATTCATGATAAATTAGGAGTTGATACGAATTCAGGAGCTGATTTAAGTATTTCTCAAACTGATTTGGAAGCTATTAAAAATGGGATGAAAAATGTTACTAGTGATGAGAGTGGTACAGCATATAAATATTTTAAAGATTTCTCAATTTCAATTGGAGGTAAGACTGGATCTGCATCTATTGGTAATAGTGGTCATGCTAATGCATGGTTTGTAGGATTTGGTCCATTTGATAATCCTAAAATAGCTGTTGCAGTTTATGTAAAACGTGGTGAACATGGAGCTTATACTGCACCTATAGCGAGAGATATATTTGCACAGTATTTTGGAATGAATGCTGTTGAAATTAAGGAGGATATGTCTGTTAATTCACAAATGATGTCAATAAGATAAGGAAGTAAGATAATGGCAAATTGTATTAATATTTTTTTAAAAAGAGATTGTATTATATTAAAAATTAGAGATAATGCTTCTAAAGATGAGATTATCGAAAATTTAAAGGTTAAGTTGCCTGAACTTAGAAGGTTTTATAAGGAAGAAAAAACACCTATATTAGTTACTGGTAAAGTTTTGAAAAGTAATGAAATAGATGAAATTCAGTATAGAATTGAAAAGGCAATAAAGGTAAAAGTTTCATTTGATACACCTAGAACAATGGGATTACATGGAATTAAAAAGGATTTTAGAAAAGAGATTGCTTCTTCTGAAACTAAATTTTATAAATCTTCTCTTCGTTCTGGTCAAAAGATTGAGTTTGAAGGAAGTGTTGTTATTATTGGTGATGTTAATGATGGTGCAGAGGTGATTGCTGAAGATAATATTGTTGTACTTGGGGCATTAAGAGGTATGGCACATGCTGGAGCTAAAGGAAATAATGAAGCTGTTATTGCAGCTAGAATAATTGATTCTCCACAAATTAGAATAGGAACGATTATAAAAGAACGTTCTCGTAAAGAGATAGATATGCAGGCATATACTTTTGCTTTTGTAAATGAAGTAAATGAAATTGAATTAACTTAAATTAATTATTTATTTTAAATAGACTCTAATGTTAAATAAAATGTTTAACATTAGGGTTTGTTTTTTTGTAATATAAACTTAAATGTTTTATAAAATACTATAAATCCGTAAGTTACAAATTATTTTTTGGAAAAATGCATAGCTTGATATTATATTAATATAAATTTAGGATATATGTAGTAAAAAACTATAGAAAAGATGGAGGAAGTTTATGAAAAGAACATTTGGGTTAATATCTTTAATGACAATGTTAATTTTATTATTAAATATGTTATCACCTGTAATGGCAATGAGCTTTTCTACTATATACGAAAGACAAACTATTAATATAGTTCCAGAAAATGTTGAATTTAATGCGTTTTTGGGAAATTCTAAAGATGGAAATTTAGATATTAATAGTAAAGGAGAATTAGTATTTAATATAAAAGTAAAAAATACTGGTTACTTGAAGGAATCTTCAATAACAATTAATAATGAGGATTTAGAACTAGAAAACATTGATTCAAATGATGTTAAAGCAATTAAGGGAAATATTATTGAGTTGAATCAAATTGTATATAATAGAGAAATAAAGTTGGTAATACCTTTTAAATATAAGAAGAAAGATAAAGTTAATGTTAATTCTTTATTAAATAATATAAGAATAAAATTTAATTCTACTTATGTATATGGAGATAATTTACAAAAAAGATTTAATAAGAATATTGATTTAAAGTTAAAATGGACATCTAATCAAGATTCGATATTGGATGCAGCATTAACAAGATATTTGAGATATGATGAAAATAATACAATGTTAACATTAAGTGTTAAAGATGGTATTGCAAATAACGATTATCCAATTTCATCAAAAAGAATTGAATTAGAAGCTCCAAAATTGAATAGTAAGTTACCAACTAAGGTAATAGTTGTTGGAGATGATATATCATATTCTTATGAAAATGGATTGGTAAAGATTAATAGGAATAATCAACGTGATTCTAATAATTTGGTAAATTGGAATTCATTATCAAAAGTAAATGTTACTTTTTTATATGATAATTATTCTGATCAACCTCAAAATATAAATGTAAATATGAAATCTATAATTACATTACTTGATGGAAGAGATATAGAAAAGAAAATTAATAATCAAATTTTATTAGATAAACAATATGGAAATATTGTAAATGCAGAGATTGAATCAAATGATGAGTTGAGTAAAGGTCAATTATATAATGATATTGATGCTGAATATAATGTAACTTATAAATTTGATATAGGTTATGCACAATTAGTAGACAAAATGTTAATAACTCAAACTTCTAAAAATGATGATTTAATTAAAAATAAAAAAGTTAGTATTGATGAGAAAAATTTTAAATCAATTTTAGGTAATGATGGATTGATAAATGTTTATGAAAGTAATTCTAAGAAATTGATTGGTACATTGAAAAAAGATAAATTAGAATTAGAAATTGATAATAGCAATATTTATTTTGAAGTTTCTAAGCCAGTTATGGAAGGAATTTTAGAATTAAAGTTGTCTAAAATATTAGTTGGAAATGAAAGTAAAAAGATACTAAAGTTAAGTGGTATTGATGAAATTATAAATGTTCAATCTTATAAAGATAATTTAAGAAAAACAAATGTAGATGTTTTGAAAAATATTAAATTAATAGAACCAACTTCTAAAGCTATAGTTAAGGTTAATACAAATGAATTAATAACGACTAAAGAAAACAAAATGATTTTTAATATTTCTTTAAAAACAAATGAATTAACTGATAGATTATATAAAAATCCTAAAGTAGTAATTAATTTACCTGATGATGTTAATAGCGTAAATATTTCTGATGTAAATGTTTTATATACAAATGATTTAAAAGTTGCAAATTATAATGTTAATGGTAAGCAAATAATTATTAATTTAGAAGGATCACAAAAAAAATATAATTTGAATTCAGTTATCGAAGGTCCTTTAATAAGAATAGTAGCAGATCTTAAGTTAAATAATTTATCAATATCTTCTGAAAAGAATATTGATTTAAATGTAATAAATGGAGCTTCAAATGAAACCTTAGGAGTTTCAAGTAAAGTGAATATTTTAGCTACAGATTCAATCATTACAGTGAATGCTTTAAGTGATAAAAATAATGTGGCTGTTTCTCAGAGTAGTAGTGAAAATTATATCTCAATGGATGCAAAGTCAAATGCAAAAGAAATGATATCTAATGGAACTATAGTAAATAATACTTCAAAAGATATTTCAAATGTTAAGATACTTGGAAGAATTATATCTAAAAATGCTACAATGACTGATGGCTCTAACATTAATTTGAATTCTCAAATGGATGTAAATATTGCTTCTGCAATAAAAATTAATGGATTAAAATCATACAAAATTTATTATTCTGCAAATCCTAATGCAACTGCAGATTTGAATAATATGGATAATGGTTGGACAACAGATGTTATAGATGGAAGTAAATCTTATTTAATAGATGTACAGGATATTTTAAATAATGGCCAAGAATTTAATTTTACATATAATTTTAAGGTTCCAGAAAATTTAGATTATTCTATTATAGGAAAATCGATTTATTCTGTATATTATGATTTAGAAGAGATTACAGGAAGAGTGTCAAAAATTAGTAATGCTACAGTTGTTGGAATAAAGACATATGATGTTCCTTTATTAAAGAGTTCATTAAGGATTTTTGATTATAATACAAATGTTGAATATCAAAATGGTCAAGATATTCCATCAGGAAGAATACTTAAATATGTATTAAGTGTAAAAAATGATGGTAAAGGTGTGGCTAAAGATGTTAAATATAGTTTTAGTGCAAATGATTATACAGCAGCTTATGTTTATGTAGATAAATATAAAAATAGATATATTAGTTCAGATTTAAATCAGAATGGAGTTATTAGCGAGATAAAATCTGGAGAGGCAAAAGATATTGAGTATTTAATTTATAAGGATCGTATAGATAATACTAATAAAACTTTTTATGAAGATCAAAAAGTTGTTAAAGTAAAAGCAGTAATAAATGATGATAAAAATAATTATTCTGAAAATTTTGAATTTACAAATAATTTAAGTGAAGGTGGAATAACTACTACATTTACTCAAAATGATGAAGATCCTTTTGAAATGATGGCTTTAGATGGAAACTATAGTTTTAATATATACGTAAAAAATGACGCATTTAAAGAAATAAATAATGTGTTGGTAAAAATAAATGTTCCTAAAGAGTTAACTCTTGTAAATTCTGATTATAGTAAAACCAAATATGATGAAAAAACACGTGAATTAATATTAGATATTGGAACATTAAAAACTAGATATGATGTTTATAAAGATGAGGCTCCAGGTGAAATTGATGAAAATAAGAGATCATTTCAAAAAATTGTTTTAACTTTTAGATTAAATAAAGATGCTAATGTTAAATCTGTAATTAAATTGAAAGCAGACACTTATTATGATGTTAAGAAAAAAACAGATGAATCTAGAATTTTACAGTATTCTTTAAAAGATGTTTTGGATATTGGAGTTTTAGTAAATAGTAATATAGGAAATGGAAATGTTTTATTAGATACAGATAAATTAGAATATATTTCAGAAGTTACAAATAAATCTAATGATGTTCAGAAGATCTTAATAGTTAATAAGTTACCAAGTAGTGTAAATGTAGATAAATTTTTTATAAAAAAGGGCAATGATGCCGAAGTGGAATATAATTCTTCTAGTTCTGCAATTTATGCAGAAGATGATGTTAAGCCTGGAGAAAAAATTAGATTACGAATAGCTACAAAGCCAACTTATTTGGGTAGTGTGGAATCTACAATGCCAATAGAAGATAGCGTGGATATTTATGTGAATTCTAATAAATATGGTACATATAATGTAAATAATATTATTAAAGGAACTTCTAATCGTTATAGTGAGAATTTTAAGAAGCTGGGAGAAAAATATAAAGCTTCTAATAATGATTCAGGATATAAATATAATTTGACTGGTTCTGTTTGGAATGATGACAATTTAAATGGAATTAAAGATTATGATGAAGTAAATATAAGTGGATTAAATGTTTATTTATATAATGAAAATGGAAAAGATTTAATTTTAGATGAAAAAGGTAATCCAATAGTTACAAAAACAGATAAGGATGGAAATTATTCTTTTAGTAATTTGAAGTCTGATAATTATATTGTAATGATTGATTATAATTCTAATAAATATAATTTAACTAAATATAAATCTAATTTTGAATTAAATTCTTCGAATTTTATTGATAAAGAAATAAATGGCAAGAAATATGCTGTAACTGATGTTTTGAAAATTGATAAATCTAGTTTATATAATATTGATTTAGGATTAGTTTCAAATATCAAATTTTCTTTGAAATTAATGCAAGGAATTAATCAGGTAAAAATCGGTAACAGAATTTTAAGTAAAAAAGATTTTGAAAATTATATGAGAGTTAATTTGAAGAAAAATGAAGTAAAAGAATCTAAAGCTTATGTTGAATATAATATTATAGTAAAAAATAATGGATTAATTCCGGGATATGCAAAATCAATTGTTGATTATTTACCAGAAGGATTTGAATTTGAATTAGGATTAAATAATGGCTGGTATATTGGTAATGATAATTATCTATATAACAACACGTTAGCAAATACATTATTGAATCCTGGAGAATCAAAAGAAATAAAATTGATATTATCTTATAAAATATCTAATAAATCTTTAAAGTTAACACATAATGTAGCAGAAATAGCTAATTCAATTAGTGTTGATGGGGTAAGTGATAATAATAGTAAATCATTTAATAAAAATGAGGATGAAGATGATTTTTCATATAGTGATGTTTATTTTGCAAATTCAAATATTATTATTAATATATTTAAAGTAATGTTGCTTATTATTGAAATAGGGGTTGTTTCGTTTATAAATTTTATAATTATAAAAAAATATAAAGAAGGAGGTAAAAATGAAGACAAAGTATAAAATTATTATTTCTATAGTATTTATCATGTTTTTAATTTTTACAATTATACCAATTGAACAAATGTATAAATTGAAAGTGATTGATGCTAAAGCAACAGTTACACCAGTTACTCATAATGAACAAGAAAAAGAAGATTTTAAAAATGAATTAATTGCTAAAAATCAAGATCATGATTATGACTATATTATTAATTACCTTAATAATAATGGCGAACTAGAAAGAGCAAAAAAGCTTGCTTTAATGGTTCAAGATGTAAAAGATGGAAAAATATCTTATAAAAAGTATATTAATGAAATTAATATAGATGGTAGATATGATTCAGTAATTGATTTTATTGAGGATAATAGGCCTATTTCTGAAGCTAAAAAATTAGTAAGAGAAATAGATAATGGAAAATATGGATCAGATAGCGAAGTGGTTCAAAATTCTGGGATACCATATAAAGATTTTTTGTCTATCATTAATAATGATGGAAAGTATGATTATGTAATTAAATTTTTGGAAAATGGTGGTGATGAATATGAAGCTAGAAGAATGGCTAAGAATATTGATAGTGGAAAAACGCCAGAACCAGTATTTAAAGATTATATAAATAGAATTAATGAAGATGGTAAATATAATAAAGTAATTGAATTTCTTAATAATGGTGGCTCTGAAGAAGAGGCTAAGCAGATGGCAAGTAATATTGCAGGTTATAATTATGATGAACGTAACAATAAAGATCTTAGTTGGTATAATAATAATTCTTCTATAAATATGGGATTAATAGAATCGGATACTTTTGGAAATATAAGACGTAATAGACCTTATTTAATTAAGGGAAATCCGGCATTAAGGAGATTAAGATTATATACATTGTGGTCTGATAGTCATCCAGAAATGATGCCAGAATGGATTGTTTATTGTGCAAAGCATGGATTAATAACGTTAGATTCATCGTTTGGATTTGTTAGGAGAAGTGCTGTTGCTAAAAAAGCAAAATCAGAAGATATTGATATAGATGATGTGGAAGTTGATCCTACTACATATACATATAATAGATATGGGGAGCCATATGATCATATTCCTCAAGATGTTGCATATGCGTCAACATATCAAGAGAAGTTAAAGAGGGAAGGAATATCTGATAATGTATTGAGACAAATTCAACAAGTAATTTGGAATTCTTATACATGGACGTCATCGACAAATAGTGGAGACGTACATACAGATGTTACATCTTCTATAAAGAGGGCAGAAGATAGAGGAAAAAGATTAGCTTATAATGGATGGGCACCTTTAATGTTTGATCAATCATCAGAATGGGATAGTATGAAAAATGGACTTGCAAATCAAGTGACATTATCTTCTGTAAAAGGAAAGCAAGCAATTGCTGGTGATGAAGAAATTGTTAATAGATCTGAAGATTTTGCTAATTTTCAATATTTAGTTGGAAATGAGTCTTTGTATAATAAAGAACATGTTTCAGAAATTGATATACATGAATCAAATGTCAATAATAATTCTAAAATAGCGGCTGGAAATTATCAAAATAATGATAATAATGTTGTAAAAACATTTATTGATCAAGAATCAAAAACAATAACAATTGGTCCATATAAATTGGGGATTTTTAATACTAGTGGAAGTAATAATGAAGAAATTACTAATAAACTTACTAAAGATGGAAGAAAAACATTAGCTGATTTAGTTAGAAATGAAGTTTTAAGAAAGAATAAAAATCAAACTAAAGAGAATACTTTTTTAATTGGTGAATTTGGGGTTGATTTTGGATATCAAAAAGAAAATTATGGAAATAAAGTTGATTCTGCAAATGATTTAGACATTGTTACATATTATGGAAAAAATAATGCGTATTTAAATGATACTAATAAATATCAAGGAAAGTTAGGAAAATTTCAATTATTGAATGGAAACTTTGAAAAATATCCTGATGGTGAAGAGTTCCCTGAATTTGGTAAAGAATTTTATATTAAATTTAATGTTGAAGATGTAAATAAAAATTTAATTGAAGTTAAGCCATTTTTGAAATTAATCTATGTTAACTCTTTAAATGGAACTTCAGCATTATATGTACCAGAGTCAGCTAATTATGAAACAGTGATTTCAGGAATAACTACAAGTAATTATTCAATTACTGAAGCTGCTAAAGCTGCTGGAATTATTGAATTGGCTGATACTAAATCTAAAGGGTATAATTTCTATGATGGAAAAGGTTTTGGAAATTTTGATAAAATAAAAGATCCTGAAACAGGCGAGATGGTTGAATTGAGTTGGAAAAAGTTCTTTTCAAGTCAAGATTATGCACAAAAAATTATGAAGGCGGTATATAATAGTACTATTAATACAATTAATGCTAATAATACTGCTGGTATAAAAATTGAAAATAAATTTAAAGATGCTAAATTTGGTATTGGAATAGTACAAAATAAAGAGAAGCCTTTTGTAAAAGAATTCTATAAATTTGATAATATTCAAGATGTTGCAAAAATACCTACCCTAGTATTTGATGATATTGAACCTAAAAGGGATGATAATCCATTTAGTATTTCTAGTCAAAGTAAGTATATAGGCCCTATATTAAACAATGTAAATGCTGGAAGTGTAAATGTTCCTTTTATGTATTATGTTAGAAATGATCATTCTGATAATTATATGCCGTATGATTATGAAATTGCTAATAATATCAATAATAAACATAGTTATTTCCCACAGAGTCAAATTCCATATAATTCAGATGGTTCTAACAGAGATTTAGCTTTAAGGCGAGCTACTGAAATGGGATATCAGTTTATGGATAAATATTTTAAATTAGGAGTTTATTTTGATGACGAGACCTCTAGAGCTGCAGGACAATTGAAGATAAATGATCCTAGAGCTGCAGCGCAGCCAGGAGCTGTTCCATATCCATTAAAATATCCAAGCTTATGGTTTGATTTGGATTGGGAAGTTGAAAAACCATATACTGAGACGGATAGGTGGAACCGTGAAAAGCACGGAAGAGGAAAAGAAACTAATTATACTTTTGTAAAAATAGAAGTACCTTTTACAGGTAAACATACTGCTATTAATCTTGGTGGTAATGTATGGCAAGTTGTTCAAGAAGGTAAAGAATCAAGAAAATTCAAATTAGATTCATCAATGCAGGAATACGAAAGATTAAAACATAATGTTCAAGGTATTCAAGTTAATTTATTTGATTTAACTGAAGGAACTGGAAGTTTAACAACTGATCCAAATGCAGTTGGTAAATTAGTTGCAACAACATTGACTGATGCTAATGGTAATTATGGATTCCAATTATTGAATCCAATGCATAAATATTATGTAACATTTACATTTAATGGAATGCAATTTAAGAAAACAGATATTGGTGTAAATTCAATTAGTGATGATGAAGCTAATAGAAATACAGCTGAAGAATTATCAAGATACCAAAGAGATGGAAATGATCCAAGTCAAGATATCACAACAAGTGGTAGACAGGATGTAAATGATAGATTTATGAGAATATCTGCAGGAACTAAGAGCTATCCAAAAGGAAAAGGTGGAGAAGGAAAAGCATATGGTTACTATTCTAAGCTAAGAGATGCAAATGGTAATTATATTCCTTACACATCACATATTGATAATGATGTTAAATTAAATTCAGGAGCTTTGAGATATGCGGATGCATTATATGAAATGCATCAAGCAGGAACACATGCTGATTATAATATGACTGATGCTCATTCAATGTATCAAACATATACACCGGTAGGTTCATTTAGTTCAAACTATGCTTCAATAAAAAATGATTTCTTATCAAGAATTGGACAAACAGCTGAAGGTGAACAAGTTTGGGATTATATGATGGATACAATGGTAACATCAAGAAATACAGAAGCTTATCCTAAAGCAAATCAATTTATTGTTGAGGATATTGGAACAGCTGATGCTAATGGTCATAATCATTCACAAGATGGTGATAGACAAACAATAGAAGGTAAAACATATGAAGCTTTATATAGAAGGGATTATGATTTTGCTAGAAATGTTGATTATGGTATTGAAAATAGAGTTTCTACAGATTTATTCTTACAAAAAGACTTATCATCTGCAAGAGTCCTTGTAAATGGTACTGATCAAACATATAGATATGGTGGAAAACAAAATGTTGATTATGCTAATATATCAGTAAATACAGGATTACAAACAACTGCTGATTTATTGTATAACAGAATAAATGATCCACTATATAATGGTAAGGAAAGTTATAGTAGACAAATAAGAAAATCAGAATATTTATATAATGCTCAAAATGTTTATACAAATGGTGATGCAAATAAAAACTTACAAGTATATGTAACATATAGAATTGCTGTTAAGAATTATGGTGAAACTAATGTTGCTGTTAATGAAATTGCAGATTACTACGATTCAGAATATTTAGAACATGATATGAATAATCCTTATATTAAGGAAGGAACATACTTCATAGATAGGGATGCTGATGATAGAGGACGTAATCCACAAGATGGAACTACTGCAACAACTTCAAATAGTTCAGATGCAAGTGATGCAAAAACAAGATTGGATGTTCCAGGAGGAGCAACATCTTCTTATACTGGTTTATTTATTAAAGGAATGGGCGAAGTTAAATCTGGTGAAACTAGATTTGCTTATGTAACATTTAAATTGAAGAATGATGAATCTGGAAGAATAAAATTAAATCAAGATATTGAAAGTGGTAATTTAAAGATTGGTGTTAAGAACTTAGCAGAAATTAATATGTATAGTTCTACAGAATCTGATGATACTATTAGAGGTATTGTAGATATTAATTCTATTCCAGGAAGTATTTCAAGTAATGATTTTGATAGAGAAGGAAATATTATTACAAGTGAGAACCCTGTTGAAAACAGATTAGAAAATGATACTGATAGATCGCCAAATGTAATTATTTATGTACCGGTAAATGATAATAATCAAAAGGTAATTAAAGGTTATGTGTTTGAAGATCAAAGAAATACTACATCAAATGAAGCAGTTATAGGTAATGGTATTTATAACGCTAAAGATGATAAAGATCAAAAAATTGATGGTGTTACAGTTCAATTAGTTGAATTAGTAAAACAAGTTGATAATAAAGGTCAATGGACAGGAAACTATTCTGGTGAACATGTATGGACAAGTAAATATTATCCAATAGTTCAAAAGAATAATGGATATGTTATTGATGATGCTGGTGTTTATGAAGATGCTACAAGATATTACAGTGGTAAAGTTGTAGTTGATCAAAATGGACAAAAAGTGGTTCAATCAAAAGTTATGGTTTCTGGTGATCCAAAGAATGATAATGGATGGAATTATAAGTTTAATAATTTACCTAAATATAATTCAAATGGTGATGAAATTAATTATACTATTGATGAAGAGCCTGTAAAACCAGATGATTTGTTATATTATAATAAGTCTGTTGATGGTGATACTATTACTAATAAGATGAGACTTACTGGTGATGGTGATATAAGTGATAGCAAAGTTTCTAAATCTTCTGATGTTGAGAAGATTACTGATGCTAATCAACAAGTTCCTTATAAGATTAGTTATACTGGTAAAGTTAATAATTATATTGGTAGAGTTAAAGTTACATTAGTTGATAGACTTCCTTTTGAGATTGATGAAAGTAAATCAGATATTGCTAATGGTGTTTATGATAGTGTAGCTAGGACTATTACTTGGGTTGATAATATTACTGGTGTTGATACTTATAATCAAGGTAGTAAAGTTATTAATATTGAAAAGAATATTACATTAGTTTATAAAGGTTTAGTTGCTGATAAACAGTTAGGTGTTTTAAATTCTGTTGATGGTAATATTGAATTAACTGACACTAATAAGAAAGTTGTTGAAAAAGGTGATAAATCTATACCAACTGATTTGAAATCTAAAGTTATTGTTAAATATGTTCTTACAGGTGGTAATGGTGATAATGGTGGAAAAGTTGCTGATGATAAAGTTATTGAAGGCCACGTAGGTGATGACTATAAGACAACTCCTCCAGAAAATATTGGTGATGATTATGAATTGATTAAAGTTGATGGTGATGAAGAAGGTAAGATTACTCAAGATCCTAAGACTATTAGTTATATTTATAAGAAAAAGACTGGTAAAGTTATTGTAACTTATATTGATAAAGATACAGGTAAAAAGCTTTATGATGATGATGTAATTGAGGGTAAAATTGGTGATAAAGCTAATATTAAACCTAAAGATGCTCCTTATTATAATTTAGTTGATGAACCTAAAGATGTTGTTATAACTGATAAAGATCAAGTTATTGCATATTCTTATAAGAAGAAGATCTTTAATATGGAAGTTTATAAGAGTATTAAAGATGGAAGTATTGATGGAGAACATAAGAGTTTTAGAGATGGTAAGTTTACTAAACTTGATGTTCCTGTTAAGAAAGTAAATAATGGTAAAGTTAAAATTAGATATTCTGTTAAAGTTAAGAATACTGGTGAAATTAAGGGCTCTGCTGTAGTTGTTGAAAGAATTCCTGAATTCTTTGAAATGTTACCAGAAGAAAATCCTGATTGGGAGATTGCTAATGGTAAGATTCTTAGTAAAGAAGTTACTTTAGAGCCTACAGAAGAAAAAGAATTGATTATTACATTGACTTGGAAGAATGGTAGATCTAATTTTGGTACACTTGATAATGTTGCTGAAATTGATAAGACTAAAAATGATGCAGGTTTTGATGAAACTGATTCAGATGCTGAGAAGTCTGGTAAGAATCAAAAGGCTACATTAGTGTTAGCTCCAAAGACTGGTAATGAAGAAGATAAAGATTATAGTAAATTAATACTTGGAATAAGTGTTGCATTAGGAATTAGTTTTGCAATGGTTTTAGGTTTGATTGCTAGAAATAAGATAAAAGAAGATAAGAAGTTTAATTTATAATTTTACTTAATTATAAAAATAACTCATTTGAGCTTTTGCTTTGATGAGTTATTTTTTTATATTATTTATTTGTTAAATTTGGTATGTTTAGGTCTTTTCTATTGAAATTTTAGTGATTTTAATATAAAATATCGTCAGTAAATCATCGTAAAAGAGTACAAAGGTGGACATATGAAAAATACTTTAAATTACAATGATACTAATGATGAAGTTTGGAAGAAAGTTACTGAAAATGTTTTAATTAAAAATTTGATTTTTATTATATTTGGTGTATTTTTTTCTTTAATTGATATAAAATTTAATAATGTTGATATGGTTATTTCAATTTCAATGGCTTTTTTAATTGCAGCTATTTCAAATGATGTGCCTGTTATTGGAATTGTTGTTGGTGAAGCTATAACACTTACGGTTAGGCTTGGATTAGGTGGTTTAGCTACTTATTTATTTGAAATTATACTTTTTGTTTTATCAATATTTTTTTTGAAGCCTATTGAGATTACTTTTGATAGTGAAAAATATAAATTTGGTAGAAGGCTTATTATTGTTACTGTAATCGCTTCTTTTTTAACATATGTTAGGAGTTATCCTTTTTATGCTGTTTTGGAATTGACAATTTTTAGTTTTTGTATTGAGTATGTTTTTTATAAAGTTTTTTCTAATGGTATTAATGTAATGAATAATTTGAAAAAATTTAAGGCTTTTTCTGAGATTGAAATTATTAGTATGGGATTATTTATTATGTTAGCATTTATTGTATTTTTGAATTGTGGTAATAAATTTTTTAATATTATGGCAGGAATTCTTATTATGGCTGATTTGTGGCTTGTTAATTCTAGAATATCGATTAAATTTGGTATTTTGTCATCTGTTGCATTTATTATTTGTCAGTTTTTAATAGTTGATAATA
>QWCI01000490.1_pt1 | contig 20487 bp, 15 predicted proteins | sample 1972541 | NCBI WGS metagenome assembly QWCI01 (sample SAMN09866712, study PRJNA288562) | Human oral metagenome isolate term3_saliva, whole genome shotgun sequencing... | isolation source: mouth | host: Homo sapiens | place: USA: California | reverse complement strand
AAGTCACGATGGGTTCAGTAAGTCAAAGAGCGTTTGCGCCGGAGGGTCGGGAAAAGTTCCTCGACTTTGCGCTATATAGACGCCGCAGTGCGGCGGGATAAAGGGAAAGTTGTGTTTTATCAAGCGCAAAAGTAAGAATTTAGTTTCGAATGGTCGAATCTTTTTCGGGGAAAATGTCTCATTTTTTGAGCATAGGGAGAGGCTGAACGAAAACTTGTGGACTTTCTTGCGAGAACAAGTATTAAAAGAGAACAACCCCCTATATAATAGGGGGTTCACGTGCTTTCTGTTATCCTCTCGTTTGAGGACGTTGTTTTATTTGTTGGTGCAAAGGTACAAAGTGCTTTTTTTACACGCAATAGAAAGGCCGATTTTCTCACTCTGAAAGGTTAAAGTATGTTTCATTGCATGCGTTTGCGGCGGTTTTATACCTTTTCCTGTTGGTATGGTTGAAGTAATAAGGGGTGATTTCCTTTCATCTTGTGATATATGGTGCTCTATTCTCGTCTATCATTATTTATTTGCCGTGTGTGCTCTTCTTGTTTCATTGGTGGTATGTTGTGCTGCTTGTTTCCTTATAGTGCGATATAGGGCAAATAATAGCCCTTTCTGTTTGTAGGTTGTCCTTATAAGGCAAAGGGCATTTCTGCTCGTCCGATTTTGAAAGGTATTATTTCCTCCTGTGTGGTTTGGTCTATTATAATAGTCTGCTCGCTGTATGGTATTATATCTTCATCTGCTTGTAAGGCGTTTATTTCCTTTCTGCTGCACGTTCTTTTGTTTGGTGGTAGGTTGTGCGCTCTCGTCCATATATGAAGTAATAAGGCGTGGTTTTGCCCCTGTGTTCTGCTCGTTCCAAAATTGAAGTGATAAGAATAAAGCAAACGGCGTTTCATTTTGAGCGGTTGAAGTTATGTTTAATATGCGCCGTTGTCGTTCTGCTCGTTCAGATATGAAGATATTATTTGCCGCGTTCCTGTTTCTCCTGTGTGGTGGTAGGGCGTTTCTGTTTGTCCATGTATGAAGTAATTAGGCGTGGTTATTTCATCGGTTTTCATCTGCTGATATGAAACGTCGATACATTGGAATAATTGATATATGGTTTGTTGTGGTTGTTGTTATCGTCGATACATTGATATAATCCTATATAATACTATATATATAATCCCTATATGGTATAATACTATATGTAATACTATATAATCCTATTATGGTATAATCGGTTATATGGTTTTATATAGGGTGCTTTCCTTTCAAGTATTACATTCATGAACTCGTTTCACTCATTCAATTCATGTATGAACTCGTGTTACTCGTTCATGTGTTATTGTTTTATGGTTGCTGTTATCCTTGGATATTATAGGAATGTTCCATATAATCCTATTATGGTATTATCCCTATGTTATACCAACGATTGCACGTTGTTATAAACCATAGGTAGTTTTTTTTGTTGGTACTCGTTTTCACTCGTTGTTGGGTATGTGTTTGTGTTGGGTGTACAACTTTATGATTTTATTATATAGAGGTGACCCGAGAAGAATGTATATCAGAATCACAAAATTGTACACTTGTAAAAACTACTCCTTTCATTGCATTATCAAAGTCCAACAACCGACCAATGAAACGACCATTCTAAGACGTTATACAAAAGGATTAGCACAATGTATCATTGGAGATTAGAAACGTCGATACATTGGAATAATTGATATATGGTGCTCTTGCTTGGTGGTATGGTATTATATCTTCATTTGGTTGCTCGTCTTATTTTGTAGGTGCTGCACGTTCTTTCATCTGCAAGGGGCGTTTTTGACGCATGGAAATTAGTTTCAAAAAATCGGCTCGTGAAGAAACAGAGTAGAGGGCGGGATTTTGCGCCTAAAATCTAAATTCCAACATAGGGGGGGGCTTTCATTTGCTTTCTTGTGTCTGTTCTCCTGTATGGTCGTTCTATGTGGTACTATTGAAGTGTGTAGAGTTGAAGTGTATAGCGTTTTATTTGTTGGTAGTGGTTGAGTAGGCATACAAAAAAAGGGCGTTGCAGTTATTACAACGTCCTTTTAATTTGCCGTGGTGGTATGGTATTATATCACCTGTTGAAGTTTTTCCAATGCAAGGGCGGCCGCCGCTTTGCTTTCAAACGATTTGCGTTTGTCTTGTGCTTGTCGCTCGATGTAGTGTTTGAAAATAATATCTATGTTCTTGTGTCCTGTTACACTTTGCACCTGTTGTGGAGTGTATCCAAATTCTGCAAATGCGATACTTGCAAACGTGTGTCGTGCGCAATGAGATGAGATATTTTGCCACTTGCTGCACTCTTTCCATATCATCGCAGATTTGCCGCTATCTACACCGCCCCCCGTCCAACAAGATATTATTTCATCTTCCAACACGCCGCGTTTTACAAGGTCTTGGAAGTACTTTTTTATATGTCTATTGTAGCCGTCCCTTTGGAAGTAGTCAAACGTGCGCGCCTTTTTTAGCAGCTTTGCGGCGTTTCCTGTCTTCCTATACTCGTCGATGATACTTTGCATGCTTTCCGCGGGCATTACCTTAATAATATCCTCAATCGCTTTGCGGCGCTGTTGGTGCTGTTTTATGTGGTCTGTTACTTTGTCCTCTACTCTCAAACGTTGCAACAAGGGGGGCAAATTCTTATCTTTTGAAAGGCGGTCAAATACTTGCAAGGTTTGCGCAAAGATTGGAACAAAGCACGTTTCATTTGTTTTGCGGGTGGTATATGTGATTTGCCCCGCCCCCGATTCTTGAATATCTGCTTGTATTTTGTTCATATCGCGTTTAATAGCGTCCATAACCTTTGCTATATCACCACAACGGCAAGCCGTCCAACACTGAATTAAAAAAAGCCCCGTGCAAGCGTGCATTCTTTTGCTCGTTCTTGGTAATGGGAGTTTGAGCCAATCAGCCGTAACACTTTGAAGTTCAGAAAGGGACAAGGTCGGTTTTTTCATTGTGTCCTCGTCGCTTTGTACCTTTTCTTTCTTGAATGTTAGGCGCTTGTCTGTAATTTGATAATAAGCGCTTGCAAATGATGAAAGGTATTTGTTTGCCGTTCTTTTAAGTAGTGTGCGTTTTATCTCCTCTTCAAGGCGTTTAATATCGGCCTTTGTGAACTTTTCAAGACGTTGAGAAGTAACGCCGTACTTAATGAAAGCCTGTTCTAATTGCTCGGGGCTTTGCGTGTTGAAGTTTAATTTGCCGCTGTTTGGCTTTTTCTTGCTTGTAAGGGCTGCAAAGATTTTGAGGACGTGTTGAATGTTTTCATTTGTTTGCCCGTGCGCTATAAACTTTTGAAGTAGTGTTTGCTCCTCCTCGTCCTCCTCCTCGTCTGTGTGGTGGTGTGGTGGTGTTGAAGTCGTTTTATATGGTGGTATAGTTTCATCGGTGGTATCTTGTTTTGGTGCTGTTTGAAGTTTTGCAAGGTTTTGAAGTAAGGCGTTTGCTTCTTCCTTTGTTAGTTTGGCTTGATTTAGGCGCTTTGTTATATCCTCGCATTGCTCTTTGGCTGTTTGTAGGCGTTGTGCAAGTTCTTTTAATTCCATATAGGCCGCCGCGTTCTCGTCAAATTCAGCATATAGGGGGCGTTGGTTTCTTGTGCTCCACAAGGAAGGGAGAATTTTCACCCCTGTACTCTTGAAAATCTGCTTGTCGTTCCAACTCGTTCTAACTTGCAAGTAAATGAAAAGCGGCTTTTCTTCTTTCTTCTTTCCGCGTTTCTTTGTCTTGGTTGTGCTCGTTTCTCGCAAAATAAAATCGCACGTGCTGTTGTAGAAGTCCATAGTTACATTTATTTGAATGTGATAAAAAAGTATATCGCCCTTATTTTGGGGGGCGTGAATACAGATAGAAAATGCTGATATTTGGGGGCTTTTCTCGTTTTCTGTTTTCAAAATTGTAAATTCCGAGAGAAAGCCGTGTTAATTCTCGTTCTAATAATACCACAAATGAAACTGAAAAGCAAGAATATGCGCTACTTTTCAATACATTAACAGAGCGGTGGGCGTTTAAGGTTTCCGCCTTTCCTGTTGTGCTTTTGTTTGTTGATTTGATGATTTGGTGCATTTTTAGAGCGTGTAAGTGTTATTTTGAGGACAACAAAAACACGTTCTAAAAGGGGTGAACTTCCCTTTGTTGGTGGGCTTTCTCTGTATGCGATTAACATAACAGATAAAAAAGCCCCTTGTTTCTTGCGAAACTTCCCTCATTTTCTCTTCTTCCTCCCCATTTTTGGGGGAAACGACGCACGCTCCTTCCAGCTTCGTACGCGCGGACGGACACGCCCCTGCGCATCGCGCACTCAGCGAGTTCGCAATTCCTGCCTTCACCCTTCACCTTCACCCGCAATCCGTTGATTCAGTGCGTTTTGCAGGTGAAGTGTTGTGCCCTTTTTTGCCTTCACCGGTGAAGGAAACAAAGGTGAAGCCTTCACCTGAAAGTCACTGATGCATAGTTTTTTACGGACTTATGGTGAAGAGGTGAAGGCAAATAACAAAAAACGCTGGACGCGCGCGTAACGCGCGCGCTTTGGGGGTGAAGTGGGGGCTGAGGGAGCTGAGGTGGGAGACGGGGTGGAATCAATGATCGAGAGGCTAGACCGAACTCAGGTGAAAAAGGTCTTTCTGTAGTTGCCGCATGGCTCCCAATGTCGGATAAACCGGATTTTTCTGCCGTTTTGAAGTTTACCGGACAGCAATATTTCCCATTTTCAGAGAGAACCGGCTTTCTGCTGAAGGCAAATTGCCCTCATTGAGAAAAGGCTGCTCACCTTTCTCCCCCTTGTCGTGCGTTGTTGCGATGAAATATGAAATGCCCCTTTTCTTCCGTTGAAGAAAAGGGGCGTTTCCGGGCTGTGTCATGTCCAAAGCAGGGGAGGGGGAGAGGAAAATTGGACCTTTAATCCTGGCCTTCTTCGTCGAGAAATCGAAGAGAGAGGATCTTGCCCAATCGTTCGCGCAAAGGAGCAAGCAGCGAAGCGCGGATTTCGATCGTCAGTGTCGTACCTTCGGCCGAGAAGTCGCGCGCCGTGATTTCACCACCGCCGTCGCGGATAAAGCGCATCGCCACATCGGCATCCGCGTAGGGCACTTCCACTCGAAATTGCTCCATGATGAGCCGTTCCTCGACAGTGGCTTCGGCAATAGCTGCTGCTGCGGCTTCGCGATAGGCCACCACCAGTCCGCCGGTGCCGAGTTTCACTCCGCCGAAGTAGCGAACCACGACTGCAAGCGTGAAGGTTAGTCCCGCTGAGCGCAGGGCGCCGAGAATAGGTCGCCCTGCTGTGCCGGAAGGCTCCCCGTCGTCGTTCGAACGCGTGCGCTGTCCGTCGAAATCGAGGACATAAGCAAAACAAACGTGGCGGGCATCGTAGAATTGTTTCCGCAATGCCGCCACGCGTGCTTTAGCGCTTTCCTCATCATCCACGTGTTCGGCAAAAGCGTAGAACTTACTGCGCTTTTCGGTGTAGACCGCTTCGCCACTCGCGGAGAGTGTGAGGTAAGTGTCCATTGGTTAGGCTTGATCGAAGTGGTAGAGGAAAGTGGCTACGCCGCTAAGCGCAGGTTTCTTCTGGTCTTTGATCTCAATGTTGAATTTAATTTCGGCTTTGCACACACCGCGCAGGTTCGTGATAGAGGCCAGTGATGCGGTGAGGCGGATTTGTTGGCCGGAGAGCACGGCTTGTCCGAATTTCATCTTGTCCATGCCGTAGTTGACCATCATTTTGATGTTGCGCACCTCGATGATTTGACTCCAAAGGTAGGGAAGGAGCGAAAGGGTCAGGTAACCGTGCACGATAGTTTGGCCGAAAGGCCCTTCTTTTGCTTTGTTTTCGTCAACGTGGATCCATTGGTGATCGAGCGTGGCGTCAGCAAACAAGTTGATACGCTCTTGTGGCACTTCAAGCCAGTCAGAGGTGCCTAAAACTTCGCCCAGATGTGAAGCGAACTCTTCGTAGTTGTTGATGATAAGCATGGGATGATTCTTTGCTTAAATAGGATTTTCAGATTATCTAAGTCCTTTTTGGGGGATAGTGCAGAACTGATGACTCAAGAGCGTGAAATTTCTTTCATGGTGAGCGAAGAAATCTTCATTTCCCCGTTGAGGGTCGCGTTCACCGTGTAAGAACCAAAGGTCTTACCTTCGCCCGTGCGTTCAATGTGCTGGTCAACAGAGAAAGAAACGGTATAAGTTGTGTTGCCTTGCTCATCGACGGCTTTCTTGATTTGGTAATCGTCGTTGACCACGAAAGAACAATTTTCGATGTCGCTGGAATAGGTGCGATTGATGATGTCGCCCACATCAGCCTTCGTGGCGTTCTTTTTGGAAAGGAACTGCGTCATAGTCGGCGTGATGTAGGTAAAGAGCGAAGCGTTGTCGTTTTCGCCGAAAGCCTGGAAGAAGCCGTGGAACGCGCTTGAGATTTGGCTGCGTTCTTCGGGCGTCACAATCGATTTTTCCAGCGTGTTTTGTACTTGGCTGGCATCTTGTGCGTAGCGTCCGTCGGGATGCTTCTCCATATAGTCGGCAAGTGCTTCGGGGGTGTTGAGCTTTTTAGCCGTTTCCCAGTCGAGCGAATCGATTTTCAGTTCGCATTGCTTCACCAATAGGCTTTGCGGGTAGTTTTCGCGGAAGCGTTCGAAGTCAGAAGCGTAACTGCTGTTGGCAATGCGTTGCCAATCTCCATACATCGTGCGCAACTTCTTGAGGCGCTCGCGCACTTCGTCGGCATGATGACTGCTCGGATAGCGATTCAGGTAGTTTTCGTAGTCCTCGATCGTCTCATTATTATTGAGTAACTCATAGGCTTCCTGTTCGCTCACTTGTTGATTGACATAAAAGTAGAAGCCGCCGGCCACTGCTGCGGGAATGAGGATGCAGAGCGCGATGATCACATAGATCCACGGATTGCGCTTTTTGCGAACAGGAGGTTGTCCGCCCGGGAAACCGCCGGGGGTAGGAGCGCCGGACGACGGCGTCTGCGTAGCATTAAATTGTTGTTCTTCCATGATGTGATGGATTTGCAGTTGTAAGATGTCAGCGGACTGAAAAGATCATATTACACAGATCCGCCGTTTGCGTGCAAATATACGAACTTTTTTCTTTTTCGCTTGGTTTGTCGTACCCTTATGACTACTTTTGCAAGCGCTTCAGTTCAAAAACTAACAGTATAACAACTCATATACATACACTTATGAAAGGAATTAAGTTTGCAGCAGTAGCACTTTGTGCTTCTATGATGCTCACGTCTTGCGGCGATTGGAGTAATAAAGCGAAAGGTGGTCTTCTTGGTGGCGGTGCCGGCGCAGCCCTCGGCTCGTTGGTTGGTTACCTCATCAGCAAGGACGGTAAAGGTACGGCCATCGGTGCCGCTATCGGTACGGCTGTCGGCGGTGGTGCCGGTGTGATCATCGGTAACCGTATGGATAAGGCCAAAGCTGAGGCTGAACGTGTGGCTAACGCCAAGGCCGAAGTGCTCCAAGGTGAGAACGGTGTGAAATATGTCCGCGTGACTTTCGACAGCGGTATCCTCTTTGGCACCGGTAACGCTACGCTCTCTGCTTCGGCACAGAACTCGCTCCGCAAGTTTGCCACTGATGTGCTCGTTCCCAACAGTGATATGGACGTATCGATCATGGGCTACACCGACAATCAGGGTTGGAGAAACAGCACGACAGAGCAGTCGCGCGAAAAGAACCAAGCGCTTTCTTACCAACGGGCACAAAGCGTGAGCAACTACCTCATGCAGAGCGGCGCTCGCTCGGCTCAGATTCGCGAGGTGAAGGGGCTCGGAGAGGAATTCCCTGTTGCTGACAACAGCACTGCAGCCGGTAAGCAGCAGAACCGTCGTGTAGAAGTTTATCTCTACGCTTCGCAGCAAATGATCAAGAATGCTGAGGCGCAGGCACGCTAAGTTGCCAATGTATTCTGCGTTTGTTCCATAAAAAAGGCACTCCGTCCTATGACGGAGTGCCTTTTCTTTTGTCTGGGTTGAGGGCGCGTGGAGCTAAGTTGAGGAGGTGCCTTTCGATTGTGTCCGAGGGGCAAAGAACCACAGCGGAATGGCTTGAAAAAGTAGAGGAGTTTTAGTGCAAAGTTGAGAAGTTTTCGCCGAAAGTTGAGGCCTTTTTTCGAAAGGGTGGGAGAGTGCAAATGAAAGCCCCGAAGTTTCTGTGGAAGAGAGACTTCGGGGCTTTGATCTTTCCGGGAGGAAAAGCGTAAAAGGGGTGCTTAGTCGTCGTCGGTACGCGACTGTGTGACGATTTCTTTGAAGGTGGCGGCAATACCGTGCGCGGTTTTCTTACCGGCGCTCACCGACAGGCGCGCTGTGTACTGCAATCCAATCCAAAGGCCGACGCCAATGGTTTGAAGCAGACGCCACCAGTCGCGAGGGTTCGTCCATCTGAATCCGAACCGCACACAAAATTGGCGCCATCCCCAAACAATGAGGAGCGGCAGGCCGGCTCCCACGAAAAGGTAAGCGATCCAAAAAGCATCGTCCCGTTGTTCCGTCACAACCGGGTGGCCGCCGACCATTTCCCAAGGCAATCCGTAAGCCAGTACCTTAATCATGCTCACCAATTTGAAGGCCAACAGATGAAAACCGAAGACGTAGATACTATTGTCGCCAATGTAGGCGAGGAAACGGGGCACACCGCGCGGGATGAGGGAGAGATAGTGCGAAAGACCGTACAACCAAACGAAGGCGGCAGGGCCTGCTACGGCTAATGCGGCCACAGCGAGCGGATTGTTCGTGGAGGGGGTCATGGACACCGGGAAGAAGGCGACCAAAAGTCCCAACACCACGCTGCTCCAGGTGAGGCCGAGGGCTGGATTGTTCCAAGCGGCGGCGATGGGAGCGCTGTTGTTGTGGCGGAACAAGAAGCCGATGCTCATGAAGGTGATGCCCATCAGTTCGCGGTAGCCGCCTTGCGCCACGCCGGTGATGCGAAGTCCTTCGAACGACTGCCAAAGCGCGAGCAAGAGGGTGAGGGTGCCGACGGCGGCCACTTGTAAGGTGGGATTTTTCAACCATTTGACGAGCGTGGCGCCTTTGAACAGCAACAAGAAGGCAATGCTGGCGAGCAAGAGGGCACGGAAAAACCAAAAGGCGCCGGCGAGGAAGACGTCGTAGCCCGACATGTTGAACACAATGCTCCACAGATTTTGCATGGCTGTGTGCCAGTCATAGGGGTGCGTCACTCCTCCGGCGGCATTGCCATAGGTTTCCGAGAGCAGGCCGAGGGGGAACAACAAATTGTGGAGGAGGAGAAAAAGAAGGCTCCATTTCACGAACGGAAAGTAGAGACGTCGCACTCTCCGCACCACAAAGGTGCTCTTCCGCTCGAGGTAGTCGGGACGGAAGAAGTAGCCGGCGCAAACAAAGAAGGCCGGTACCGATACCATATAGGCAAAGCGGGACACATAGGTGGGAGCGGCAGCGTGTGCTGTCACTACAAGCAGGATGGCGAGGGCTTTTAATATGGAAAAGATGCGGTCGCGCTGTTCGTTCATGAGAAAAAAAGAGATAAGAGGAGGACAAACGTCAAAAAAAAGTGGGACGTTGGTCGGTGGGGTTCAAATCATTGTGCTGAAAGAATCGACGATGCCGAGCAGTTGAGCCTTGTCGTCCACAACAAGTACGGAGTGTATTTTGTATTGCTGCATGAGTTGATCGATTTCTGCCACCTTGGTTTCCGAACGCACGGTTTTGGGATGAGGAGTCATCACTTCTCGCACGGTGTGTCGGAAGAAACTGTCGCCGAAGCGCTCCATCGCGCGACGAATGTCGCCGTCTGTGACGATACCGACGATGTTTTCGTTTTCCACTGCCACGCATAGTCCCAAACGTCCGGTGGTCATGCACACAAGTGCCTCGCCCATACAAGTATCGGGGGAGGTGGTGGGCAGATTGTCCGTGCGCATCACGTCGCGTGCGCAAGTCAGCAGACGACGTCCCAGGGCGCCGCCCGGATGAAAGCGGGCAAAATCTCCGGCCTTGAAGTCGCGCGCCACAATAAGGGCGCAGGCGAGTGCATCGCCGAGCGCAAGCGTGACGGTGGTGCTCGAGGTCGGTGCCAAACCCATGGGGCAGGCTTCGTGCTTCACGGCGATGTTCAAGTGCACCGTACTATATTGTGCCAAAAGGGACGAGGGATTGCCGCTCATACCGACAATGGGCACTTGCTTGGCCAAAAGATAGGGAAAAAAACGGAGCAGTTCGTCGGTTTCGCCCGAATTAGAGATAGCCAAGATGAGGTCGTTGTCGGCGATCACACCCAGATCACCGTGAAAGGCGTCGAGGGGATTGATAAAGAAGCTGGGAGTCCCGGTAGAGGAGAGGGTGGCGGCGATTTTGGCGCCGATATGTCCGCTTTTTCCCACGCCTGTCACGATAACTTTGCCGGTGCAGGCCATAATGAGGCGGACGGCTTCGTCAAGTTCGTGGCCGATGGTGGGAATCAACGCCAAAAGTGCCTCAGCTTCGTCGCGGAGGCATTGAATGGCGGTGTCGGTGTAAATAGACATGGGAGTTTTTAGGAAGAAGAATTAGCACAATTGGCGAAACAGGGCTTCGAGTTCGTCGAGCGCCAGCATATTGGGGCCGTCGGATAACGCTTTATCCGGATCGGGGTGCGTTTCGAGAAAATATCCCTGTGCGCCGAAGGCTTTGGCGGCCATGGCCATGGCGGGAACGAACTCGCGATCGCCGGAAGTTGTGCCGTTTCCGCCGCCGGGGCGCTGCACCGAGTGGGTACAGTCCATGATTACACGGTCGGCCCACTGCTTCATGAGAGGGATGTTGCGAAAGTCGACAACTAAATTGTTGTATCCGAAACTATTGCCCCGCTCTGTGAGCCAAACCTCCTTCGCGCCGGACTCGCGACACTTCTCTACGGGGAAACGCATGTCGTCTCCGGAGAGGAATTGCGCCTTTTTGATGTTTACCACGCGTCCGGTGCGCGAAGCGGCCACCAATAAATCGGTTTGGCGGCACAAAAAAGCTGGAATTTGCAGCACATCGACCACTTCACCCGCTGCCGCTGCTTGATAACTCTCGTGAATGTCGGTGGTCAAGGGCAGATTGTAGCGCGCACCCACATCGGCGAGTTGCTGCAAGCCACGTTCCAGCCCAGGTCCTCGGAAGGAACGGAGAGAAGTGCGGTTGGCCTTGTCAAATGAGGCCTTGAAATAAATGTCGATGTGAAGGCGTTGGCGAATTTCTACCAACTGTTGTGCCACGCGGTCGAGCAATTCAGTGCTTTCGATCACGCAAGGGCCGGCAATAAAGAGGGGCTTCATGCGAAGGTACACAATGGTTATTCTGCAAAAGTACAAAAAACTTCGCGGAAAGGACTTTGTGCCGCGTGAAAAAGCAATTTGCCGCGAATATTCTTGGGCAACTCTCATTTTTTTTTGATATTTGCAGGTGTAGAGTCCGCTGGTTTTTCCGCTTACTTGTCGAAGATTTTATAGAAAGCCGCTCGCGGATTTTAGAACTCCACGATAACTAAAGTGTAGGTGCGCTGTTGCTGTCGAGATACCTCGTGTCACAGTTTGAAGCCGCACCATTGACCGAAAACAATACCTCATTTTGCTGCCGTCTGCGGCAGTCTTTGCTTTTCCACTCTCTAAATCTGTGCACACCATGCCCACCACTTCTCTAAAATACCTCTTTTTTGATACGGAAACCACCGGTATTCCACAAAACTACAAAGCGCCCTGCACGGACACGGACAACTGGCCGCGATTAGTGCAGCTCGGGTGGATTCTTACCGACGGCGAAGGGCAGGAACTGGGGCGCGGCAATCGTATTGTGCGCCCCGATGGTTTCGAAATTCCCACAGCGGCATCGGATGTCCACGGCATCACGACCGAACGCGCCTTGGCAGAAGGAGAACCGCTGCACGATGTGATGATGGCCTTCGGGGCTGATCTGAATGCCTCGAATTGGTTGGTCGGACACAACATCGATTACGATTTGCATGTCGTGGGTACGGAGTATTACCGCTTGGGCTACGATCATCGCATCATGTTTGCGCGCCCTTATGTCTGCACGATGCAAGCTACCATCGACTTTTGCAACATTCCCGGTAAGTATGGTCCCAAATGGCCGAAGTTGCAAGAATTGTATGTGCGGCTTTTCGGCCATAAATTTGATGGAGCGCACGATGCGATGGCCGATATCAGCGCAACCAAGGAATGTTTCTTTGAATTGTTGAGTCGTGGAATTATAAGGAGTTGATATTCTCTGTTTTATCTGCTTTATGTTGATTTGAAATATAGGGTGCGTTTTGTCGAATAAGCCCACCTGATTTTGAAATCTGTCATTGGCGGAAATAAACTTCACAACGCTTTTATTTTCTCTGTGGAGTGAGCGAGAAAACTCCTCTGATCCCGGAACAAAAACAACCGCATTATGGAAAATTTTGTGGCCATCGACTTCGAAACTGCCAACGGCAACCGCTGTAGTGTGTGCAGTGTCGGTATTGTCGTGGTGCGCGACGGAGAAATCGTCGACAAGTATTACAGTTTGATCCAACCAACTCCCAATTTCTACACTCGTTTTACCACGGCGGTTCACGGATTGACGAAGGAAGATACGGGAGATGCCCGTCAATTTCCCCATGTATGGGCAGAAGTGAGCGCACATTTGCCCGAAGATTTCCCCTTAGTGGCGCACAACAGCCCATTTGACGAATCTTGTCTTCGGGCGGTGTTCGAAGCCTACGACATGGACTATCCGGAATATCCCTTCTATTGCACCTGTCGTGCCTCTCGTCGCACGTTCGGTGGCCTGTTGCCCAATCATCAACTCCACACGGTGGCCGAGCGTTGCGGTTTTCACCTCGAAGACCACCACCATGCGTTGGCCGATGCCGAGGCTTGCGCTTGGATTGCCCGAGAGATTCTCTAACCCCTCCCATATATTATTGAGAAGTCCTCTGCTACAAATAAAGGATACCGACCCTTTTACTGCGAATACCTCTTCTTTGCAGTAGGCGAAGACGCCTTTGAGGAGGTGCTTGCTTGGAGTTTTCGAATTGTACAGCTCTGTTGAGCCGAAACAGCTCATTCTCCGCTTTATACCCCTTCCACTTTTCCCCCTCGAACGCTGATGAAGAAACTGAAAATCCCCGTGTTGTTGTGCCTTTTCGCGGTGGCTTTGGCTGCCCATGGGCAGAAAACGAGGCAAACGGCACGCCAAGACAGCGCGCAAGCGCTACTTCGTTTAGATACCGGTCTGCATTTCAATCCCGAACGCTTAAAGCGCGGTTATGTGGAGAACCCTTTGGAAAATCTCTCGGGACGTTTGCCCGGTGTGAGCGTAACTTCCGGCGCAGGTGACCGAATGGCCGCCTTGACGGGGGTGAGAGTACGCGGCACCACCTCTATTACCGGTGGAAATGATCCGTTGGTACTCATCGACGGCGTGCCTTCCGACTTGGAAACCCTCAGCACCGTCTATCCCGGAGACATCGAACAATTTGAAGTGCTCAAGAATGCTGCGGAAACCGCGCAATACGGATCGCGGGGAGCCTCCGGTGTGATTGTGGTCACCACCAAAAAGGGAAAAAGTGGGCAGTTTCGCATCAGTTATGACGGCAATGTCGGTTTACAGTTGGTGAGTAAGCGACTCGAAATGCTTTCGGCGGCAGAATACAAGACGACTGCTCGGCAGCTGAACGTGCCGTTCATAGACGGAGGGGCGAACGAAGATTATTTGCGCTACCTCGAGCGCACCGGTTTGCTCCATAGTCATCACGTCGCCCTCAACGGCGGTACTGCGACCTCCAACTATCGCGCCTCTGTAGCCTACCGTGAGCGCGAAATGGTGGTGAAAAACAACAGCAGCAACAATTTCGTGGCGAAAATTGACCTGACCCAGCTTGCGCTTCAGGACAAATTGCGCATCGACTTCGGGCTTTTCACCTCAGCTCAACAGCGTTCCGAACTTTTCGACGAACAAAAAGTTTTTTATGGTGCAGCGGCACAAAATCCCACTTACCCTTTGTCTGAGAAAAAGGGCGGCGGTTGGTACACCAACCCCACCGCTTCGCAAATTGCAGCCCCCCAAGCCATGCTGAAGGCCGACAATGACATCGAAAATCAGCACCTCAATGCACATATACAGCTGAAATACAAATTATCGGACGATTTGAATGTCAGCGCATTGGGCACTTACACCAATAGTACGAATCAAGAATTACAATTCTATCCCACTTGGATTTGGGCACAAGGACAAGCCGTGCGCAATCAGCACCATCGCAAAGAGTGGTTGGCCAATTTGGCGCTCGATTTCGACCGCTTTTGGGGCGCACACCGCTTGACAGCGCGTGCACTTGGGGAGTGGCAACACAGTCGACAGACCGAATTTGGCACCCTTGTGAAAGGTTTCGTGAACAATGGCCTCGGCTATCACAATCTCGCCGCCGGTTCGTTGCGTCCCTACGGCGGTACGCGCAGTGACCAGCAGAAATCCACCTTGGCCTCGGCATTGCTGTCTGCGCGCTACGGCCTTTTCAATCGCTATGCCCTCTCTGTCAGCGTACGTGCCGACGGCAGTTCGTTAGTCGGCGAGCGCCACACCTGGGGACTCTTCCCCTCGGTGTCGGGAGAGTGGGATGTGAAGAATGAAGCCTTCATGCGTCATGTTGAGGCCGTGAATCGTCTGAAATTTCGCATCGGTTATGGTGAATCCGGCAATTTGGGCGGCATTTCGGCCTACAATGCGCTGCGCCGCCTGGTGCCCGTCAACGTGGTGCCCGTCAACGGTGCGCCGGTTGTGACAATGAACGAAGCGCGCAACTACAATCCCGATCTGCGTTGGGAAACCCGCGGCACGTTCAACGTCGGAGCCGAAACGGCGCTGTGGGACAACCGTTTGGTTTTGACCGCCGAATACTACCATGCCGTGACACGCGACATGCTTTACGAGTACGAAGTGCCCGTGCCTCCCTTTGTTTACAATAAATTGCTGGCCAACAACGGCAGTTTGGTCAACGATGGTTGGGAATTAGGGCTCGGTGCCTCGTTAGTGCGGACGCGCGATTGGGAACTCGACCTCAACGCCAACCTCACCGTGCAGCGCAGTCGTTTGCGCTCGTTGGGTGGCGACTATCTCGGCATGCAACTCACTGCTCCCCGCATCACCCCGCTCGGAGGCTTGGGACTCGGCGCCGGTTTCCACGGAGGAAACAACAATGTGGTTTACCAAATTGTGGGACAGCCGTTGGGTGTTTTTTATTTACCCAAAAATACCGGTTTGCAACGGCAGGCCGACGGCAGTCGTCGCTATGGCATTGCCGATCTTGACGGGAATGGTCACGTCAATGTTGAGGACGGTGGCGACCGCTATGTGGCCGGACAAGCCACACCGAAGGTGATGCTGGGTTCGAATATCGCGCTGCGCTACAAAAACTTCGATTTCGCGGTGCAAATCAACGGGGCTTTCGGCCACAAGATTTTCAACGCGACTGCGTTGGCCTATATGAACATGACGAGTTTCCCCGACTATAACGTGATGCGCGAGGCGCCTGCGCAGCACATCAAAGACCAAAACATCACCGACTATTGGTTGGAGAAAGGCGACTACGTGAATGTCGATTATATCACCTTGGGCTGGAACGTCCCCCTGCGCTCGCGCGCCGTTCGTGGCTTGCGCCTTTCGTGTAGTGTCAACAATCCGTTCACTTTCACCGCCTATTCGGGTTTGACGCCCATGATCAACAGCCACGCCGTGAACGCCTCGATCGGACTGGACGACAAGCGTTCGTATCCCGTGTATCGTACCTTCTCGATGGGGGTAAATCTTCAGTTCTAAAGCCACCATGATGAACAAAAAGCTCTTCCTCTTTTTCTTTCCGCTCCTCGCTCTGACGGCTTGCCTGCACGACGAACCGCGTAGCAGCCTGAATGAACAGCAAACTTATGACAATGCGGCGAATCTCTACGTCAACACCGTGGCCACCCTTTATGCGCACATCGGCGGCAGCAACGATGGCGAAGGATTGCAGGGCACTTACAAAGGTGTGTACGATTATAACACCTTCTGCACGGACGAAGCCGTCATCCCCATTCGCGGGGGCGACTGGTACGACGGCGGTTTTTGGGAGAATCTCTACTTGCACCGCTGGACATCCAATGACCCCGAGTTGCAAACGCTCTGGAATTACCTGTATCGGGTGGTGATGCTCAGCAATCGTTCGCTCGATCGGCTCGAACAGCACCGCGCGTTGCTCAGTGAGGCGGACTATGCCCAACATCGCGCCGAGGTACGGGCGGTGCGCGCGCTCTATTATTATGAGCTGCTCGACCTCTTCGGCGGAGTGCCCGTAGTGACGAAATCCGACGCCCGAGTGGAAGAGGTACGTCCCTCCACTCGCTCGGAAGTCTACGCTTTTGTCAACAAAGAACTGCGCGAAGTCTTGCCTCTCCTGCCCAATGTGAGAAGTAACGTGCCGGGTACGTATTATGGTCGCATCACACGCCCGGTGGTCTTCTTCTTGTTGGCGCGTTTGGCGCTCAATGCCGAAGTCTATGCCGACGACGATGCTACAGACGGTCGACGACCGGACGGAAACACCCTGTTGTTTGACGTGAACGGCCGACAACTCAACGCATGGCACGCCACGGTGGCGTATTGTGACTCTCTGACGGCGGCGGGCTACACATTGGAAACCAACTATGCCGATAATTTCAAAGTGAACAACGAGCAGTCGCGTGAGAACATCTTCACCATCGTCACCGACAAGACGCTTTACCCCAATCTGTTCAAAAATCTTTTCCGTTCGCGCCACTATGTGCACGGCGGGGCGCAGCACGGCGTCGGAGAAAACGGCAGTTGTGCGACCCCATCCACGCTTGATGCGTACGGCTATGGCACGATTGACGAAGATCGTCGCTTCGCTATGAACTTCTATGCCGACACGGTGCGAGAAAATGGGGAGAAGGTGATGTTGGATGCCAAAACACCGCTCGTTTACCATGCCCGTGAAGTGAAACTCAGCTTGACCGGTTCGCCCTATGAGAAGACGGCCGGTGCGCGCATGCACAAATACGCTCCCGACCTCACGGCTTACAGCGACGGTCAGTTGGCCGACAACGATATTGTGCTCTTCCGTTACGCCGATGCCCTGCTCATGCGCGCTGAAGCCAAGGTGCGTGCCGGCGAGTCGGGCGATGAGGATTTGAACCTCGTGCGCGCTCGCGTTGGCATGGCGCCTCGTACCGCCACGCTGGAAAACGTGCTCGAAGAGCGCCTTTTGGAGTTGATGTGGGAGGGAACGCGCCGCGCCGATCTCGTGCGCTTCGACCGCTTCCACCGCTCCTATACGTTGCGCACCGCTTTGCGCGCAGAAGCTGACCGCCACACCACGGTGTTTCCCATTCCGGCGCGGGTGTTGCAGTTGAATCGTCAATTAAAACAGAACCCCGGCTATTAACGTGTGACGTATCGCACAGATGCGCTGAGCAGTTTTGCGTTTTGGCTCCGTTTACTACCAAAAGTCCCCCGTTTTCGCGCGAAAACGGGGGACTTTCTTTGAAAAGTGGGGGACTTTTGCAAAAAACTTGTGCGAGAATTTGGAAGATAAGGGAAGAATGCCTACCTTTGCACCCGTAATCGAAACAAGGTGCGTTAGTTCAGTTGGTTAGAATACATGCCTGTCACGCATGGGGTCACGGGTTCGAGTCCCGTACGCACCGCAACTTTCAGTTTACTGGAATGTTTCATCCGAAAGGGTGGAGCATTTTTTTGTTTCTCCCTTCTTCTTTTTTCGCTCTATCATATCTTTTCGCCGACATGGCGAGAGAGGGTTAGAGTTTAGATGCGGTTGCTTGAAAAGTGGGTAACTCTATTTCGAGGAGTGTGCAAAGAAGGGAGCGTACGGTGTTTTTTTGTAAGAAATGCTTTGTGGAAAATCCTTTTATCCGTATGTTTGCGCAGTAACATGATACCCTTATTGCCTTATGAAACAATCTTCGTTTTTTAGTTCTCGCCTTCGCCTCTCTACGGGTGCTTTTTTGTTTGCCGCATTACTTGCTTTTACCGGGAGTTCGGCGAGTGGAAAGGGTGTTGCCCCCGTGGCTATGGAGAAATCCCCGGCAGTCGAGAAAAAGTCGGCTTCGGCAGCTGCCGATGAGGCCGTTTTGCAGAAGTTTTACACCGAAGTGGTGTTGAAAGTCGGTAAGTTGGACAACAAACAAGTGGAGCGCGTCTGCATGCCCGCCCTGCTCCGTGAGTTACGCAAGGTTTATGCCGAGGAATATGACGGCGCGGGCTATGGCATTTGGATTTTTCGAACGTGTATCAACGGCGGAGACGACACCGCCGGCGTGTTGCAAATTCGTCTCCGCAGTGGGCGCGATTATGTGGTGACGTATAACGACGGAGGAGTGAAGGGCGAGACGATTGTGCGCATGGTGACGCGCAACGGTCGCCCGATGATCGATAAAATCGTGCGCCGCGACAAAGGTTGCCGCTGATTTTCACTTCCGCTTGCTGCCTTTAACGCAGTTGGCCTGAGTTTTCGCAAGCAAAACAAAAGAAGAGCCCGCAAAGCCATGTGCTTTGCGGGCTCTTTTGTGCGAATGCGTTTTGCCGCTGTGGGCAGTGCACTTATTTGGCGTTCTTTTTCTGCAAACCGTAGCCTTTCTTCTTGTCCATGTAGAGGAGGGCAAGGGCAAGGAGAACGGAGATTGCGCCGAAGCAGGTGAAGATGGTCATCGAAGTCTTGTAGGTGGGATCGACACCGTTCATCTTACCGATCCACATGGGCACGAGGGTGAGGCCGATGTTCTGAATGTAGAAGATGATGGCGAAGGCCGATCCGAGCAACTTCATGGGAATGATCTTGGGCACGCTGGGCCACATGGCAGAGGGCACAAGGGCAAAGGCCACACCGAGAACGAGCATGAGAATGATGGCAAACCAGCCGTAGGGGAGGACGTGGAGCATGAAGGTGAAGTGCACGGCGGTGAGCATCCCCGAGCCGATGAGCATGAGGGTGGCACCTTTACCCACCTTGTCATAGACAATGCCGAAAAGGGGCGTAAGGATGATCGTGCCGAAGGGGAGCAGACCGGGAATCAAGCCGGCATATTCTTCGGCTACGCCATAGTTGGAGATCATCAACTTGGTGGCGAACTTCAAGAAGGGGAATACGCCACTATAGAAGAGGAGGCAGAGGAGGGCGATGAGCCAGAAACCGGGATTGGAGAAGATTTTTCCGAGATCGGAGAACTTGAAGCTCTCGTCTTCGGCTTCTTCCGTGGCGGACTCGCCAGCTACGGCTGCGATCGAGGCGTCCAAACGGCGATCCATCACGTTGTAGACCAAGAAACCGAGGAGACCGGCGATGAGGAGGGCGGCTCCGACGAGGACGGGGAGTTGAATGCCGAGATCGGTGGCTTTGGCCAAAGGAAGGTTCAAACCCAATGCGGCAGCAGTACCCAAACGTGCGAGGGCTACCTGCACACCCATGGCCAAAGCCAGCTCGTGGCCGGTGAACCACTTGGTGATGGTCTTAGAAATGGTGATACCCGTGATCTCACTGCCCACACCGAAGATGGCGAAGCCCAAGCAAGCGACAGCAGCCGACATGGGAAGGTGGAAAGAGCCGATGCTGAAGACGGCGCCGTGGAAGTCGGTGGAGACGGCTACGTATTTGATGAGTACACCGACCACCATCAGCGAGGTGCTGAGCACGCCGGTGAAGCGGATGCCGAGTTTGTCGAGAATGATGCCGCCGAAGAAGAGCATCAAGAGGAAAACATTGATGAGGCCGTAGCTGCCGGAGAAGAAACCGTAGTCGTCGGCCGTCCAACCGAGGCCGCCTTGTGCGACGGGGGTGGTGAGAATGCTCTCAAGCGGCGAGAGAAGATCGGTGACATAGTAGCCCATCATCATGGTGAAGGCCACAATGAAGAGGGCTGCCCAACGAGCCGATGCGGAATCGTTGAGCTTTTGTGCGATGGGTTGTGTTACGTTCATTGTCGTGAGCGTGGGGAAATGATTGATGATAAGGAAATAATGTTCTACTTGAGGTACTTGTCGAGCCAACGGAAGAAGGTACGTTGCCAAAGAATGCCGTTTTGCGGACGGAGCACCCAGTGGTTCTCGTCGGGGAAGAGGAGAAGTTGGGCGGGAATGCCACGCAGACGGGCTGCGGTGAAGGCACTTTCGGCTTGGGTGTACTCAATACGGAAATCACGTTGGCCGTGAATGCAGAGAATGGGCGTGTCCCAGCGGTCGACATAGAGGTGGGGCGAAGTGCGGAAGGCCTTTTGTTGCTGACCTTCGGCATTTTTGTGCCAGGGCGCGGCGCCCATGTCCCAGTTGGCGAACCAAAGTTCTTCGGTTTCGGTATATTGTTGCTGGGTGTTGTAGATGCCGTCGTGCGCAATGAAGGCTTTGAAGCGCTTGTTGTGGTTGCCGGCCAACCAGTAGACGCTGAAACCGCCGAACGAGGC